>JADMIO010928556.1_pt1 | contig 104434 bp, 94 predicted proteins | sample 8958161 | NCBI WGS metagenome assembly JADMIO01 (sample SAMN16585339, study PRJNA669376) | soil metagenome | isolation source: Crop rotation soil | place: USA: Cullars Rotation, Alabama | collected 2011 | reverse complement strand
CGACAACTTGTCCACGTGGAATTCTAAGCTTAGGATCCCAATGTGCTGGAAAGAGCCATCGGCATGAAGGATCAGATGGCGCTCGTCGGCATTCTCTCAACACAGCTCGTTGTCGATCGATTCATCAATCATTTCGGAATGGGTACCCATGGAAGCCTGTATTCACGAACTGCGGCAATTCATCACCGATAACTTCTTGTTTGGAGACGACTCCGGCAGGTTCGCGTTCACCAACGACGACTCCCTGCAGGAACGCGGCATCGTGGATTCAACCGGCGTGCTGGAGCTCGTCTGCCACCTGCAGGAGCACTACAGCATCGACGTCGGAGACGAGGAGCTCATTCCAGACAACCTCGACTCGATCGCGCGGATAGCGGCGTTCGTCGCGCGCAAGCGGCAGGACGCGCTGATGCGAGTGGCGCGTGCGAGTTGACACCCTGCTCGATCGATCGGCGGAGCGGTATCCCGACAAGACCGCGGTCATCTGCGCGGGCATGCGGTACTCGTACGGATGGATTCAGGAAGAGGCCGCACGACACGCGAGGCAGCTCGTCGACGGCGGACTGCAGTCGGGCGACCGAGTGGCGATCTGCCTGGACAACTCGATCGACGCCATCGTCTGGATGTTCGCTGTGCTCATGGCCGGCGGCGTTTTCTTTATCGTCGGCGCGCGAACGCGCGCCGAACGGGTTGCCGAGCTGCTGGCGGATAGCGGCGCTGCCGTGGTGGTGGACGGCGACGGATGGCGGACCCTCAAGATCCGCCAAACGGGAAGGCCCATTGCGGATCTCGCTGCGCTCGTCTACACGTCGGGATCCACCGGAACGCCGAAGGGCGTGATGCTCACCCACGACAACCTGGCCGCAGCCGCAGCGTCGATCTGTTCCTATCTCGAGCTCACAGACCGCGACGTGATTCTGAGCGTCCTGCCGCTGGCGTTTACGTACGGCCTCGGTCAGGTGACGACGGCGTTTGCCGTGGGGGCCACGCTGGTGCTCGAACGGTCGCTCACGTACCCGCGCGCGACGCTCGAACTGATGGCCCGCGAGCGCGTCACCGGGTTGCCCATTGTGCCGACGATCGCCACGGTCCTGCTGCAGCAGACCATGACCGGCGTCGATCTCAGCGCTCTCAGGTACATCACGAACGCAGCGGCGGCGTTGACGATCCCAAAGCTCCAGCGACTTCGCGCCGTGTTCCCGAACGTGCGCATCTACTCGATGTACGGACAAACCGAATGTCAGCGTGTCTCGTATCTTCCGCCCACACTGCTCGGCGAGCATCCTGACTCCGTGGGCGTGCCGATTCCAGGCATGCAGGCAACCGTCGTCGACGAACACGGTGCAGACGTTCCGGCGGGGGTGATTGGAGAGCTGGCGGTCTGCGGCCCAACCGTGATGGCAGGCTACTGGAACCGGCCGGAGGAGACGGCGCGAGCGCTTCGGCCGCGAGGGCCAGACGGCGCCCTGTGGCTGCACACCGGCGATCTGTTCAGGCGTGACGAGAACGGCCTGCTGTATTTCGTCGAGCGGAACGACTCGATGCTCAAGTGCCGCGGAGAGAAAGTCGCGCCGCACCTCATCGAGGAAGTCATCGCGCAGCTGCCCGGCGTTGCCGAGGCCGCGGTCTACGGCGTCCCCGACGAGCTCGTTGGCGACGCGATCATCGCCGTGGTCACGCCGTGCCCCGACGTCCAACTCACGGCGGCACAGGTGCAGCGCCACTGCCTCGCGCGCCTCGATTCATTCATGGTCCCCACACGCGTGGACATTCGCGCCGCGCTGCCGACCACCACCACGGGCAAGATCGATCGCCGTCAGCTTCGTGACACCGCGCCACGATCAGGGAGCCAGCTCCAATGCAGATGACTGCCGCATTATCGCCATCTGTGTTGCAGATCGACGCGCCTGCGACCGCCGCCCGCATCGAGTCGTTCATCCGGGAAACGGTGCGCGACACGCTGCGCCGCCGAGGCATCGTCGTCGGTTTGTCCGGCGGCATCGACAGTAGTGTCGTGGCAGTGCTCTCTGTGCACGCTGTCGGTGCGGAGCGCGTGCTGGGGCTGCTGATGCCGGAAGCGGATTCGTCGCCAGACAGCGCCGAGCTCGCGCGCGAGCTCGCGGACACGTTCGGTATCAGGACGGTGGTCGAAGACATCACCGCTACGCTCGCGGGCGCTGGCTGCTATCGCAGGCGAGACGAGGCGATCCGATCGGTCGTCCCGGAGTACGGCGAGGGATGGCAGTGCAAGATCGTCCTGCCGGATGTGGTGACTCGGCCGGGCTATCCGATTTTTTCGATCGTGGTGCGTGACCCGTCAGGCAAGGAACAGCGTGTGCGGCTCACGCTCGACGCGTATCTAGGCATCGTCGCCGCGACGAACTTCAAGCAGCGTGTTCGCACGATGATGGAATACCACTACGCCGACCTGTATCGGTACGCGGTCGCAGGGACGCCGAACCGACTGGAAGACGACCAGGGCTTTTTCGTGAAGCAGGGTGACGGCGCCGCGGATCTCAAGCCGATTGCACATCTCTACAAGTCGCAGGTCTATCAGCTCGCCGAGTCTCTTGGTGTGCCCGAGCGCATTCGCACTCGCCGACCGACGACGGATACGTATCCGCTCGCGCAGACGCAGGAAGAGTTCTACTTCGGGCTCTCGCTCGAGCAGACCGATCTGTGCCTGTATGCGCGCGAGCAGGGGCTGCCTGCAAGCGCGGTCGCCGAGGCGATCGGCCTCACCGGGCAGGACGTCGATCGCGCGTTCCGGAGCATCGACGCCAAGCGCGAGGCCGCGCGGTATCTGCACCTGCCAGCCGTGCGAATACAGGAGGCGTCGACGCGGTGAACATGCACCGTCTTGTGGACGCCGTGAAGGTCCCGCGCTTTCTGCTGCTGCAGAAGCTGCTTCGACATATTCCGTGTCGTCCCCTGGACGTCGGCAGGCTGTGTTTTCTGCGGCTCGAGGGGGCTCCGGAGGTCCCCGCGCGCCTGCTACGGGGAAACGGCCAGGTACGCGCGGCCACGAAGGACGACGTCGATGCGCTCGCGCGGCTGCAGGACAAGCGCGCGATGTTTCTCGAGCGCTTCGCCGCCGGTGACACCTGCATCATCGCCGAGGTCAACGGACAGGTCGTCGGCTACGAGTGGTTCTGCGATCAGTCCGTGCATCACGAGGCCGAGTGGGGACTCCCTATCGAGATCCCAGCCGGATTCGTCTACGCGTACGACGCCTATATCGATCCTGCGTATCGAAACACCGGGTTGTGGCTGCGGTTCAAGGCGTTTCTCAGCGACTGGATGCGCGCGCGCGGTAAGCGCGGCGTGCTGACGTTTGTCGACTACGGCAACTGGGCGTCACTGCGCACGCATGTGCGGTTCGGCTTCTCGCCGTCATCAACCGTGCTGGCCCTGAAGGTGCTCGGGATCACCGTCTTCAAGACGATGGAGGCGATTGTGATGCCGTTGTGGGTGTCGCTCGTCGCGATACGCCTGTATCCCGCGATTCATCACGTACTTCCGCGTCTCGCGCTCCACTGGCGCTGAAACAGTCGTAATCCGAACCTTCCCTGCTTGAGCCATCTCGGGTGTAGCATGACTGCGTTTATCCAGACCAAGGTTTCGACAATCCCCGAGGAGGAGGACACATGCGCACGCAGGCACTTGTCACGTTGGGAGCTCTCGGCCTCTTTGGCTTCGCGGTTTTCGCCGCAGAGAAGCCACCGGAGGACTATCAAAAGGCCATGCAGAGTCTCGGCGGTGTTGCGACCGCGATGAGCAAGCCCGACGCGGCGGCGGATCTCGATGCGGCCAAAAAGCACGCGGCAACGGCCGTCGCAGCGTTCGACGTCGTACAGAAATACTGGACCGGCAAGTCAGAGGATGCCGTGAGAATTGCGCAGGTGGCCAAGAAAGCCGCGCAGGACATGGACGTCGCAGCGGGACAGAACAGCGCGGAAGGCGTCGACTTTGCCTTTAAGGAAATGGTGGCCGCCTGTCAGCAGTGCCACATGGCGCACCGCGAAAAGCAGCCCGACGGAACGTTCCTGATCAAGTAAACGCACGCGGCTGAGAGCACACACCACATTTCACCCGGCCACGCAGTAAGATGTGGATTCTTGGACGCCAATCTCGAAGAAGCCATCCGCTTTCACGAGGCCATCCTCGCTGAAGGCGGAAAGGCGCTCGTTGGGTACGACACGGCAAAGGCGCTTGCGAACGTAGTCCTGATGTCGGAGATCCCGACGTCGTACGACAAGAAGGAAGAACGCCAGGTCAACGCCGGCAACCTGCTGTTGCGGGGCGTCCCTGGCGTCGGCAAGACATTCTTCGGCGTCATCCTCGCCGCGATCAGCAATGCGAAGTTCGCGCGCCTGCAGGGACGCGCGGACCTGCAACCGACCGAGGTGGTCGGTTTCCAGATGATCAATCCGGCGACCGGCGAGCTCATGACCGAGTTCGGTCCGCTCGCACAGGCCGAAGTGATCCTGCTCGACGAGATCAACCGCATCCCGCTCAAGTCGCAGAGCGCGTTTCTCGAGGGCCTGCAGGACCGCACGGTCACCGTGGGCAACACCACCTACGAGCTGCCGGCCTTCAGCTTCGCCATCGCCACGATGAACCCGGTCGAGCTCGGGCAGGGCACGTTTCCACTGTCGGAGGCGGCGACTGATCGGTTCGCGATCATGGTGAACATCGGCTATCTCCCACCGGAAGACGAAGCAAAGCTCGTGCACTTCGATTTCAAGAAGGTGCGCCTGAACGCGCTGATGACCAAAGAGCGCATCATCGAGATTCGCAGCGCCATCAACGAGCACGTCTTTCTTCACGAGAGGCTCGGGATGTACATCCAGCGGCTCGTCGCGGCGACGCGGCCGTACAACCCCGACACGGACTGGCATACGCACTCGCCGTCCGAACTCGTCGAACGCGCCGTCGATCTCGGCGCCTCGCCGCGCGCAATCATCTGCTGGGGGCGCCTCGCGAAAGTATGGGCCCTGCTCGTCCGCAAGCGGACCGAGGTGTATCCGGAGGACATTCAGGATCTCGCGCCCTACGTGCTCTCTCATCGCATCTGGCTCGGTCCGCATGCCGCAAGCCACGGCCTCACGACTGATGTCGTCATCAACGACGTCATTGAACGCACCCCGATTCCGTAGATGCGAACGCGCGAGCAAGACGTCGAACCGTTCGTGAACCTCTCGGAACTGACCGAGATCGAATTGTTGATTCTCAGGCGAATGCGGGATTTCACCATCGGCGATCACCGCAGCCTCTTTCACGGCACCGGCTTCGATTACGTCGGGCTGCGAGACTGGCAGCCGGGAGATCGGCTGAACGCGATCGACTGGCCGCAGTCGACGCTGACCAACTTCAGCCCGATGATCGTCCGCGATTTCGAGCAGCGCAGCACCGCCCACGTGATCGTCGTCGCCGACACATCGCTATCGACGCGCTGTGGCATCGACGGCGTCCCCATTGCGGCAGCGATTGCGCGTGCGATCGGGACCATCGGAATGTCAGCCGTGTTCTTTCAGGACATGTTCGGGCTGATCACGTTCGACACGAACTTCGAGCAGATGAACGCCATCCTGCCGCGCATCGGCAAGAATCAGGTCATGCACTGCCTCGACGCGTACCAGTTCCAGACCGGGCAGCCGCTCAAACTGTCGCCGAGTCTGAGCATGACGCTTGCCGGCTTCATGCGGAAGACATCGATGGTGCCGGTCATTTCGGACTTCCTGTTCGACGGGGTGCCCGACGTCATGCGCGAACTCGGGGAGCTGAACTCGACGCACGATGTGTTCATCGTGCTGATCGACAGCGCCTTCGCGTTCGAGCTCCCGTCGATCTCGGCCGGCTGGATCGAGACATTCGACGTCGAAACCGGGCGATCCTGTCTTCTGTCGCGTCGGGCGCTGCGCGCGCTCTCGAGCCGCACGCGCACGTGGCAGGATGAAGTCGCGCGGTTGGCCAAGAGTCACGACCTGGACGTGCTGCGGATCGGCGTCGACGAACAGCAGACCGCCATCGCGATGAGTGAATTCGTCGCCGAACGGCGCTTGCGGAGAGTGTAGGTGATGACTCGACGTCAGATGTGGGCGGTGGTATTCCTGCTGGCGACGCTGCTGTCCACGAGGGCGACTGGCGCGCAGACGGTGACGGCCGAACCGCTTACGTGCTGGTGGCGAACGAGCGTCCCCGCGATCCGCGTCGGCGAAACGTTCTCCGTGATCCTCACGTGCGCCGTCCTGCAGACGGATACCGTCTCGATCGTCGTCGATGAGTCCAAGCTCGAGCCGTCAGTCGTGCAGTTCGAGCCGTTCGAAGTCCTCAGCGGATCGCACGGCGCCGATCTCCACACCGACCGACGTCGCTTCTTTCAATACGAATACTGGATGCGGCTCATCGCCGAAAACGAGTTCGGGAAGGACGTACCTCTCCCGGAAACCACGTTGTCGTACCGCGTGCAGAGCCGTGTCGGCGGGAACGCCGCCATCCAGGGGCGGGATCAAAGCTACGTGCTGCCGCAGCACGCGATTCGCGTCCTCTCGCTGGTGCCGGCGGGCGCCACGGACATCCGAGACAGCTCCGCCGAAACATTCGCCGACATCGATCAGCGCGGCTTTCGCGCCAGCCTCTTCCTGGTCATCGGCGGCGTTCTCTTCTCGCTGGCTGGCCTGCTGGCGCTGCTCGCGCTCGTGCGCCTCATCATGCGATACCGCCGCCCCGCGACCGGCGCGGAACGGCTCGCCAGCGACGGTGCCGTCCTGCGTGCGGTCCATCGCGAGTTGGAGCGCGTCAGGCGCGAGCGGGAGGCTGGCGGCTGGACGTCGGATCTCGCGGCCCGTGGGTTGAGCGCGGTTCGCGTGACGGCGGCGTACGCGATGGGACGGCAAGCCGCGCAGTCTCACGTCACCCGTCGCCAGTCTGATGGCAGTGCTGCACCGGAGACAAACGGCGACGGCACGGTGATCGTGACGACGGGCTGGCGGAAGACTAAGACTGTGGCCATATCGGCGTCGACGACAGCGCGCTGGATCGCCCACGAGATCGCGCGCGGTTCAGCGGGCGCCAGCCGCTCGACGATGTTGTCGTCGCTGCAGGACGCGCTCACCGATCTGACCGAGGCACGGTACGGCAGCAACGGGACGTTCGATGATGCTGCGCTCGATCAAGCGGTGGCAGCAGGCGCAACCGCGGCACGGCGACTGGGATACGAGCAGAGCTGGCTCATGCAGCGCTTCAGGCGTCGCCGACCGGCGCCGCAGGTGGACATACGCGCGTGGTCCCGATAGCGCAGATTCGGGCGCTCCTCCGCGACACCGTCATCGAGTGGCGTAACACAGACGCCGCGAACTTACTGTTCCAGCATCGAGATACCGCGATTCTCGTCCTGATACTGGCCATCGGCGTGTGCGCCGTCATGCTCGTCGGCCGCGCGCTCACACGTCGCCGCGGCGGCCGCACGCAGGTGGCGCTTCCCGCGGTGCTGCAATGGACCGGCGGATCGTGGATGTCAGTGGTCCGCCATGGCGCGTTGCTCCTCTTTCTCGCGGGACTTCCCTTTTTCGTGATGGCGCTCGCCGACCCGTACTCGTCGGTTACGCGTGAGGAGGTCTCGTTTCCGGGCCGCCGCATCGCCCTGATGATCGACGCCTCGGCCAGCATGATGGTGCGGTTTCCAGACGGACGCTTCAACGCGAAGGCAGAGAACCGATCGACGTTCTTCACCACCGTCGGCGCCGCCGAAGCGTTCATCCGCCAGCGGATGGCGGGCAAGTACCACGATCTGATCGGACTCGTCGAATTCGGCGATGAAGCGTACGTCGTCACGCCGTTCACGACCGACTATGAAAATATCCTGCTCAGCCTGTCGCTCATCGGCGACTGGACCGAGTTCATGAAGTTTCCGAACGAGGGCACGACAATCGGACTCGCCGTCGAGCAGGCGACCAGCTTGTTCCAGGCATTCGATTTTCTCGGCGCGTCAGGAAATCTGATGGTGCTCTTCAGCGACGGACAGGATGATCAGGTTCGGATCCGGGGCAAGAGCCTGAAGGAAATCATGGCGCGCGCCGTACAAACGAAGATTCCTGTCTACATGATCCGCACGAGCTACAACAAAGCATTCGGCGGAGTGTTGCCCGACGCGATCTGGAAGCCCGCGATCGAGGAGACGGGCGGCAAGTTCTACGCGGCAGCGGACGAGAACACCATCCTCGCGGCCATCAAGGATATCGATGCGCGGTCGAGCGGACGGGTCGAGGTCAAGCGCTACAGCTCGCAGCGCCCCAAGTTCACACCCTACGCGTTCATCGCCACTAGTCTCTGGGCTGTCGCGCTCGCGCTTCAGTTGACAGTGCCGTGGTTCCGTAAATTCCCATGAGGCGTTCATGAAGTCGATAGTCATTTCTCTCGTCGCGGCCGTGGTCCTCGCGATTGTCGGCGCCGCATTCTGGTTGACCGGAGTGGCGGATCGGCGGGTCACCGACGTGCATCTCGAGCTTGCCACGCTGCAGTACTCGTCCGCCGGGATCGACGGCGACGAAGTCGCCCAGTCACTCGGCCTGGAACAGCACGTGCCGATCATGGGCGCGCGGAGCGCGGCCGAGCTCCGCGACGTGACTGCGATGGCCAAGTACTGGCAGTCGGACTATCCCAGCATCGCGCCGGAGAAAGACGAGAGCGGAGTCGTCACGGAGAAGGATCCCGCGATCCTGCTGCTCGAAGCGAACGCCGCGTTTCGCGCGAGCCAGACGGAGACCGACCGCGGCGAGGCGATACGCGGTCTCGATCTCGCCATCAAGAACTACGCAGACCTGCTGAAGACCAATGGTCAGCAGCCCGACATCGCCTTCAACTATGAGTACGCGCTGCGGCTGCGCACCACGCTCGCCAAAGCACGTCCCACCGCCCCGCTCAAACCGCCTGTTCGTGCGGAAGCGAATCGCGAGAGCGATCTGCCGGCTGGAACGACGCTGCATGGCCGACCTGGCGGGCCGCCAGAGAAGGGCGACATGAGCCAGTTCAGAATCGTCATTCCAAAAAGCGGCGACGAACGCCGGGAGAATCCGGACGCTGACCACGGTGGCGCGAAGGTAAAAAAAGGGTAAAGGTCAGCGGTGTTCGGAACATTCGATCTCAGCGGGATCCGGTTCGTGCAGCCCCAGTACCTGTGGCTGCTGATTGCGCCAGGAACGTTGCTGATCGTCTGGTGTGGCCAGCTCGCTGCGCGAGTTCGCGATACACGGCAGTACCGGCAGCATCGCCGATTACCTGTGCGCGAGCGATTTCCCCTCTTCGGCAGTCTGATCTTCTGGCTCTGCCTGCTGCTCGCCACAGCATCGACGGTGCTTGCGCTGGCGCGGCCGACGGCGGCGTCCTCGCTCGTGCGTACGGCGGGAGTCGATCTCGTTATTCTCCAGGACGGATCGGCCTCGATGCGTACCCGCGACGTCACGGGCGATCGCTGGCAGCGGTCGATGCAATTCCTCCGCGTGCTCGGCGAGTCGCTCGCGTGGCGCGATGATCGGATTGCCATGGCGCTCTTCGCGCACATCGCGACGCCGCAAGTACGACTGACAAAGGATCCGAACACGTACTTCTTCTTCCTCGACCATCTCGCACGAGAATCGCCTTTCCGGCTCGAGGACGACACCACATGGGACACGAACATCGAGCTCGGCATCGCCTGGGGCCTCAGGCTCATCGAAAAGGACGTTGAGCTGTACGGTCCATCGCCGAACGCGAAGGCGTTTGTGCTCGTGACGGATGGTCAGTCATGGACAGGCGAGGTCGAACAGTCGCTCAAACTCGCGCGCGCAAGGAACATCCCAGTGTTCGTCGTCGGTGTCGGGACGACCGTAGGCGCACTCATCCCGCTGCCCGCGCGAAAGCCGGACGACGACACGCCGCTTGGCCCGTTCATCCACTCGTCGCTCGATCGTCCTTCGCTCGCGAGGATTGCCAACTCTGGCGGCGGTCAGTACTTGGAGCTCGATCGCGAGGGCGACCGCGAGATCGCGAACCGCATCATCGATGCCGCACGGCGCCGCGCTGGCTCCCGCGGTGTCGAGGTGAAGAATGAAGAGCTGTACTGGACCTGCCTGATGGCCGGCGCCATCTTCCTCGGCATAGGCCTGCTGTTTCTGCAGGACCGCATGGAGCTCTGGCTCCAGACTGCCGGCGCTGGTGTCGCCCTCGCCTTGCTCTGGAAGCTGACGGGCTGAAAGTCTCGTCAGACACGCGACGTGATCTATGCGCGATGAAAGTCGATGAACCCGCGGGCGGGATCGGTGTGGACGAGCCTCACACGCACCGCGTCGCCAACTTCCAGTCCTTCGGACCCGCGTTCGAGTCGTCCCTCCACGGTCGGCTTCCTGATTCGAACCCACGTGCCCTTGTCGGATGCGCCAGTGACGATGGCATCGAAGCGATCGCCGATGCGTGGCTGCAACAGGATGGCGGCAGCGGCCTTTCGCGTAAAGCGTTCGACCTTGTTGGCGGCATCCTCGCGCTCGGTGCAGTGGATAGCGATCGCCGATAACTGGTCGTCGCTGTAGGGCGCCGGCTGCTTCGCCAGTGCGGCCTTCAGCAGGCGCTGCGTCACAAGATCGGGAAAGCGCCGGTTCGGCGCCGTCGAGTGCGTGTAATCCAGGACGGCGAGGCCGAAATGTCCCGTGGCAACCTGTCCCGCTCGTTCGACGACATACTCGCCGCGCCCCAGCAGCTTGATCACAGACAGCGACAGGTCAGGAAAGTGGATAGGGTCGTCGGCTCGCTGGCGGTGGAGCCACTGCTCGAGCGCGGCTGCATCGGGCGTCCGGGGAAGGCTGTCGCCGGTTTGCTCGGCCAGGGCAACGATGCGGGGCCAGCGCTCGGGATCGCGCACCACGCGGCGAAGCGACGAACGGCCCTGCTCGCCGAGAAACCGGGCAACCACGCCGTTGGCGGCGATCATGAAATCTTCAATCAGCTCGGTCGCGCGGTTCGTCAGATGCTCTTCCAGATCGCGAAGCGTTTCGTTCTCGAAGACCGGCCGCGCCTCAGAGCTCTCGAGCGTCAGCGCCCCCTGCTCGTGCCGACGCGCTTTCAGCGCCTGCGCCGCCGCATCCTGCCGCCGGAGGTTGTCTTGAAGTCCATCAACCCTGGCGATGGGCTCGGGCATCGATCCTGTCCCCTCGAGCCATGGGCCAACGCTTGAATACGCGAGCTTCGCCCGGTTGCGCACCAGCGCGCGGTACACGCCGCTCGCACCGACAGCGCCGTCTGCCCCAACGATGTACTCGATGACGATCGCGGATCGGTCGTCGCCCTCGCCGAGCGATGTGAGATCGGTCGACAGTCGCTCGGGAAGCATCGGAAAGACTTTCGCGCCGGTGTAGACCGAGGTGGTGTTGTGAGCCGCGTGCTGATCGACGGGTGAATCGCGCGGCACGAGCGCGTCAACGTCGGCGATGGCTATGAGTATCGTCTCGTCGCCGCCACTCGTCGGACCGGCGACCGAGAGCTGGTCAAGGTCGCGGGAGTCGTCGTTGTCGATCGAACACCATGGGAGATCCCGAAGGTCGCGTTGTCCCTCGCTCAGCAGCGAAGCAGGAGGCAATCGTGCGACCTGCGTCTGCGCGGCGAGCGAAAAGTCGGGCTCGAACCCACGATCGAGCATCGCCTGTCGGGCGATGTCCTCCAGAAAGGCACGCGATGAGGCCATCCATCAACTGTAAAGGATGTCGCAGCGAAGGGTTTGGCTCTACCAACACCGACATAAGTCGAGATTGTTTACGTAGGCCGAAACGCTCATTGGTGCGCGATGCACATGAAAGCGTGCATTTACACAACGAAAAGTCCATGGCCGCATGGCTCAGCAGTTGCGATAACGTTTCTACTATGAGTCTCAGAATCTTGGTCGCCGCCCAGGCGCTGGTCTGCCTGCTCCCTACCCTCACTCTGGCGCAGACGCCACCGCCGACGTCGGCCGCGGGTGGGTGCACGATCGTCGGACCGGTCCTCGGTCCCAGTGATTTCGGCGTGCCTGCGGGTCAGCCGGTCGCCGACGTCAGCGCACTCAGGTTGGCTGATGGCCGCATCCGCCTATACGTGTTCGCGCAGAGTCGCGGGATCGTGAGCGCAGTGTCGTTGACACCTGAAGGAACAGCGTTCGCCGTGGAAGCCGGCAGCCGGTTGCCCGATGGTTCCGGTATGCCTCGGGCGGTGGCGCTCAGTGACGGCCGAGTGCGGTTGTTCTACACGAGCGGCAGCGGCATCAAGTCGGCCATAAGTACCGATGGTGTGAATTTCAGTGACGAGCCCGGGTTCCGCATGACGGCGACCGCCGCGGATTTCGGCGGCACAACCGCGCGCGCGACAAGCGGGGCGACGATCGTCGCGCTTGCAGACGGCAGCTATCGCATGTACTTCAGCGACCTGCCGCGACCTGGAGATCCGCCAGGCAATCACCTGATCAAGAGCGCGGTGTCCAGAGATCAGATGGCGTGGAGCGTGGAAGCCGGCATCCGCCTTGGCCCTGGCGCCCAGGGCATCACCGAGTCATCGGAGCATCCGTTCGCGCTGAGTAATCCGGACGGATCCGTGACGCTCTACTACGGCAAGTTCGGGAACACGGGATCCGCGAACGCGGAAGGGCTTTATCAGTCGACGTCCACGGATGGCCTGACGTTCACGTCAGAAACGTACGACGTATTCTTCGGAAATGATCCCGATGCAGTCCGCCGCACCGACGGCTCCGTGCTGCTTTACTACGGCGCCTTCGATCCTCTGATAGGCGGCACGATCAACGCGGCGGTTTGCCCGGCTCCCGGCGGATCACCGCTGACAATCGCCATTACAGGCACGGCCGGGAGCGGCTCTTTCAATCCGAATCCCCTGTCAGCTGCGGTGGGTGACCGTGTGGTCTTCAGGAACGATGACGGCGTGACGCATCGGCTGGTGCTCGACGCGACGTCGGTCGAAATCGGCACCCTCGCGCCCGGGCAGTCCAGCGCTCCAGTCTCAGTCACGAGCGCAAGCATGACGTATCACTGCACGATCCATCCGTCGATGGTGGGAACGATCGGCACCGTTCCCGCGGGCACTACGCCGCCGCCACCTCCGCCACCGGATGATGGTGGTGGATATTACGGCTACCGACTGCGGAATCACACGCCCTAACGTCCGAATCTGATCAACGGAATCGAGCATCAGCACACGAGATTCGTCCTGAGCCGCTCCGATCGGCGCGGCTATACTACGGTGCCGCTGCAGGAGTGACTGCACCGGCTCGAGGAGGAATCATGCTGCGAAATCCCTGGCTCGTATTGCTGACGGCTGCTGCACTCACTGGGTGTGCGCGGGCCACGCCGGAACAGCAGATTGTCGAGGATGCCGCGACGGCGCTCGGCGGCCGCGACAAAGTGCTGGCGGTGAAAACGCTCGTACTCGAAGGCAAGGGTACCAACTGGAACCTAGGCCAGGACATGTCGCCAGAGGCTGCCTCGCAGACCTTTACGGTCACAGCCTATAAACGCGCCATCGACGTGACCACCGGCCGGGCGCGCACAGAGCAGACACGCACGCCGAACTTCCTCTTCTTTCAAGGGCCGCAGGCGCAGACGCAAATAACTGGAATAGACCGCGAGGTCGGCTACAACGTGTCCGCCGACGGCGCCGCGACTCGCGTGGCAAACGCTGTTGCCTCCGACCGACGCGTGGAGGTCTATCACCACCCGCTCACAATCGTCCGCGCAGCGCTCGATCCCGCGGCAAAGCTGGCCAATCCCAAGACGCAAGACAACCAGCGCCTCGTCGACATCACGACTGCGGATGGTCTCAACTTCACGTTGGCGATCGATGGCACGACGGGCTTGCCGGCCCGTGTGGTGTCCATGGCTGATAACGCGAATCTCGGCGATGTCGCGATCGAAACCAGCTTCGCCAATTATCAGGATATCGACGGCTTGAAGCTGCCGACGCTCTTGACGATGACGACGGGCACTTTCAAGACCGCAGAGATGACGATAGCCAAACAAGACGTCGACGGTGACGTAGGTAATCTTGCCGCACCCGATGCAGCCGCTTCCGCCGCGCCGATTGCGGGACCTCCCGCCGTCAACATCGTCACCGAGCAAGTGGCTCCTGGGGTCACGCTCCTGGTTGGTGGCGCCAACAGCGTCGCCGTGGAATTCAGCGATCACGTGATGCTCGTCGAGGCTCCGCAGCCGGAAGCCAGGACCCTGGCGGTGATTGCCAAGGCCAAGGAGCTGTTCCCCAACAAGCCGCTCACGCAGGTCGTCAACACTCACCATCACTTCGATCACTCGGGAGGCATTCGCGCGGCCGTGTCCGAAGGGTTGACCGTGATCACGCACGCAGGGAACGCGGCATTCTATGGAGACGTGGTCAAGAGGCCGCACACCATCGTGCCTGACGCGCTTGCCAAGAACCAGAAGCCGCTGACGATCGAACCGGTCAACGGGGAGAAAACCATCGAAGACAAGACGATGACCGTGAATCTCTACGACGTGCCCGGTAACGGCCACAGCGACACGATGATCATGGCCTACCTGCCGCAGCAGCGGCTGCTCATCGTGGGCGATCTCTTCAGCTCCGGCCGCACCTACAATCCGTACGTCGCCAATCTGCTGGAGAACATTAAGAAGCGAAAACTACGAGTCGACCGCGTCCTGCCAATTCATGGAAAGCTCGTTCCGTACGCCGAGCTCGTAAAGGCGGCGCCTACGAGCTAGCGATCCGGCATAGTGATTTTAGGAAGTGGCTCCTCGGAGCGATGAGTGTCCGCCTTTGCCCGCTTCGCGGGCTTTGGCGAGACATCCTTCACATCGAACGAGACTTGCCTGCCTGGCCGAAGCTCGGCGCAGCCGAGCGAAGGATGGCTCCTCGGGCTGGACTCGAACCAGCAACCCTCCGGTTAACAGCCGGATGCTCTGCCATTGAGCTACCGAGGAATGCAGACGAACAGGCGAGAATGACTTCTACCGGCGCAACCGTGAGATCGTATCGGACTGGATACCCGACACGCAACTGCATCGGTAATCGGCATCAAAGCGCGATCCCTTGAGAGGCGGTCTTCCTTCCATCGCTAATAGCGCCACAGATGGTTGAACTTCACAACCAGCGCTCGATTCTGGAGAGGCAGACCTGCCGCAAGGGTATTGTGCTGCTCGTTCCACACCACGAAGAGCTCGCTGCCGGGCCGGTATTCCCAGCGTAAGCGGACGTTCGACGACACGGTATTGGTGATCGTACTGAACTGCACCAGTGCGCTCAGAAAGGCCTGCGGCGTAAGACCGTAGGTGACGCGAGGCCCGAGGAGATGCAGATTGAGCGTCCCCTGCGGAATGTCGATATAGGTCAGCGTGTACGCGGGCTCGACCATGAGATGGGGCGGCCAACTCACGGCACCCGTGGTGACGATCGCCGATGTCTTGTGTCCTCCATAGAAAGTGCCGTACTCGATTGACGTGTTCGTCGAGAACCAGACGCGCTGCGCGCCAAAGTTGTATCCCGCAAGCACGCTCCTGTAGTTGTAGGCACCGATTGGAACGCGAACACCCGGTCCGAGGACTAGAGGAACTGGCAGGTATTCGTAGTTCGTCGCGTACCTGATATTCGCGTGATCGCTGTTTTGGAAATCGACGGCGAATTCGCCGATGTACGTCTTGTTCTGAACCTGACCGCCGGTCGACGCGATGTACTCCGCCTGCGCGTTGTAGTAGTATTTTCGAATGCGACTCTTGCGGTTCGCCGGCCGCGGACTGAACCGAAACGTCCCATACTGGCGCCGCATGTCGAGCCGTCGAACAAACCCCACTTCTGGATTGAAGTTCGGGTCGATTGTCAGGTGCTCGACGAGCAGGCCGTAGCGATCCCCTTCGTAGTCGAATCGTGCTTTGTAACTGCCCTGTCGGCCTGATGGTCCCGGGCTATGCGTCTGCGCGAAGTATCCCGAGAGCGATAGGTTCGTCTTCAAATTGATCGCTGCGTCGACACCGTACGTTTCGCCGGCGCCTGTTCGCGCCTGGTTGATCGATCTGGCCGTAAACAAAGCGCCAATGTAGCTGCGCCGCAGGATGTCGCGCTTCACGCGAATAACGGAAAAATCGGTGGCGGCGATACTCGTCCCCTTCACATCGTCGGACGCAATGTTCAGCACGCCGAGCGTGTACGGTCCGATCCGCCCTGAGAGGCGTCCTCCTGCGATGATCGGAACCGTCTGAAAACCGGACAAGCCGATCCGACGACTGTAGAACAGCGCCGGCGTCGTGTCAGTGCCTGTCCCACCCGCAAACGTGAAGGCGCCGGAGTTTTCGAGGAAGAACTCGCGCTTCTCCGGAAAATTCAAGTTGAACCGCGTGAGGTTCACTTGCTGAAGATCGGCTTCGACCTGCGCGAAGTCGGTGTTGTAGGTGAAGTCGGCCGTCAGACCCTTGGTCACGCCGTATTTGGCATCGATGCCCCAGTCGGCCGCTCCATCGTTCACAACGCCTGGGCTGATGGTCTTGTCCGTCGACACGCTGGAGATGACCCACGGTTTGACTTCGAAGTTCTGCGACGGAGGCGGCACTTCCAGTCCAATCACCGCAGGCGCCAGCGACAAGCGCATGTGCCCTCGCTCGCCGATTGAGGCTGGGAGCCTGGTGATGTAGTCGATCTCGTTCTTCCAGCGAATCATCCGCCGGACCTGCACAGCCCATACCTGACTCGTTCCCGGGCGGTACCGCAGAGTCTTGAACGGGATGCGCATTTCGACGGACCAGCCTTGCGCGAACCGAGCGGCCGAGTGCTCCTGCACGCCATTCCAACTCGAATCCACCGTGACGCCGTCGTTGTAAATCTGGGCGTCCAACATGCCGCCGACCGGCGTCTGTTCAAAGTCGTAGCCGTTTCGGTGATCGAAGAAAGTGTCGAGACCAAAGGCGAGATTCTCGTTGCGAGGAACACGGCCGCCATCGCGACGCATTTCCGTGGCGATCATGCGCTCGGGTTGCGAGTCCCAACACCGCGCCACGACGTAAAAGTTATCCGCGTCGTACAGCAGCCAGATCTCGGTCTTTTCCGTCGCTGGCGCCCCCTCTCGCGGTTCCTGCTGGATGAAATCAGAAATGGGCGGGACGACCTGGTACGTCTCCTCGTCAAGCTTGCCGTCGATCCTCAGCGGCGACGTCAGCCTAACCGCGCGAAGCGTGGCTTTCGTACCATCCGTACTGCGATTGATAACTTCGCCAGGCATGGGTGCCGGCGGACCAGCATAGCCAGAGGGCAACGCGACAACAGCCTCGGCACGGGAGGTCGCGGTTTCGACGGTCTGTTCCGCGTACGCGCTGGTGATGGAAAGGGCGAAGACAAGCGCGAATGAAGCGCAACCCTTTCGATTCATTTTTTCTTCTTACGTTTGACGACCCGGCCCTTCTCACCACCTGTGATCCCCAACTGCACACCGGTTCCGATGGCGGCGAGGATGAGCCAGACAATCGGGACCCAGTATTGCCCTGGTGCGGGATTCATTGGATACGCCACCCAGACGTCGCCCGACGCCGCGGCTTTCATCGCGGTGCTGTCGCCCACGAGCGCCATCGCGCCCACGATCATCGTCCACGCACCACCGAAGCCGGTGCCGACGATGATGAAGTAGCGCTGGAGGTACATCGCTCCGGCAGCCCCCGCGATTGAGAAGAAGACGACGACCAGGAATTGCGGATCGGGATTACTTGCCGTCGTCACGATGTTGGCGACAAGGGCACCAAGGCCAGCACCCACCAGCGCCACGCCGACGAAGTACGCGAGGAACAAGACCGCCGCGCCGATGAGTCCACCGATCGCCGCCGCCACGAGCATCGGGCCGGTATCACTCATCCCGAAAATCGAGCTTGCCGCGAGCGCGCCGATGATGAACCCGAAAATCGCGAGGACGATCCTGAACAGACGATAGCCAAAGAAACAGGCGACGATGCCACCGAGCAGCAGGACAATCGCGGCTGGCAGCTGATAGGAGGCAGGCAGCATGCTCGGCTAAAAGTCCCGCCTATTTTCCATCGCGCGGGTCATGGTGACTTCGTCCGCATATTCGAGGTCCGAGCCGACGGGAATGCCCATCGCGATCCTGGTCACGCGGATGCCGAGCGGCTTCAGGAGACGCGCCAGGTAGAGCGCCGTCGCCTCGCCTTCGACGGTGGGATTGGTCGCCAGGATCACTTCGTCGACGCTGCCGCTCCCCACGCGATCGAGCAGCCCCTTGATTTTCAGGTCGTCGGGGCCGACTCCGTGCAGCGGCGACATCACGCCCATCAGGACGTGATAGACGCCCCGAAACTCCCGTGTCTTCTCCACAACCGACACGTTCTGCGGCTCTTCGACGACGCAGATGACTCGCTGATCGCGCGCGGCATTCGTGCAGTACACACAGGGATCGGTGTCAGTGATGTTGTTGCAGACCGAGCAGTAGGTGACCCGTTCCTTGATGTCGCGAATGGCGTCGCACAGCCGCTCGGCATCCTCACGCGGAGTCCGCAGGATGTGAAAGGCAAGCCGCTGCGCACTTTTGGCGCCGATGCCCGGCAGTCTCTGAAGCTGCTCGATCAGTCGCGACAGCGGTTCGGGGAGAGACACGGAACGCTATGAAAGACCAGGGATTTTCAGACCGCCCATCAAGCCACTCATGGACTGACCGAGTTGCTCGTCGACCTTACGACCGGCATCGTTGACCGCCGCGACGATCAAATCCTGCAGCATCTCCACGTCGTCTTTGGAGGCGACTTCGGGATCGATCTTGATCGACTGCAGCTGCTTCGTCCCGTTGACGACCACGGTGACCATGCCACCGCCGGCGGTGGCCTCGACGCGCATGTCGGCCATCTGCTTCTGCAGGCGCTCCTGCATCTGCTGCGCCTGTTTCATCATGGCTTGAATGTTCATGGAAGTCTTACATCTCCTCCACGTCGCGGATCTCCGCTGGAAACACGTCGAGCATCGCCTGCACGGCAGACGAGGACATCGCCTCGGCTTTGAGATCGCGCTTCCCGGAGTTTGCCTGCGCCGCGGCAGTAGGTGTCGCAGCGGCGGGTGTCGCAGACGCGGGTTCCTGAACGGGCGACGCGGTTTGATTCGGAGAGGCCGGAGACAGTACGGCCGCAACGGTCATCTTCCGTCCGGCAATGCGTTCGGCCGTCGTCTCGAGCCACGGACGCGCCTGTTCGACCCACTCACGCAGCGTCGACTGCGTCGGCAGGAACGTGAACGTGACGTGCGTATCAGTCACGTCGATTCGCTGCGCCTGCGCGATCACCGTGTTGTAGAGCGTCTGACGGCCGGCGCGAATCTCTGCGAGCAGCGAATCTTTGAGCGTCGAACCACCTGTCGCGGCGGCCGGTGCCGCCGCCGCGGCGGGAGCAGGAGCCTGTGCTGATGCTGGTGCGGGTGCCGAAATCGTTGACCGTCCCGGTGCGGGTGTCGCTGGTCCCTTGGGTGCGGCAACCGCAGACGCCGATCGCGGCGGACCAACCGCCGGCTTCGCGGTCGGGCGAGGCAACTGCGAGCGGTCGCCACCGCCGAGGCTTTCCATCAAGTCGGTCAGCGGCACGAGCTTTCGCAGGTGCATCCACCGCAGCAGCACCATCTCGAAGTAATACCGCGGATGCGACGCCGTTCTGATTTCGAACTCCGCCTTCGACAGCAGATCGAACGCGCGCATCAGATCCTCGCGCGAGAATCGTCCGGCCAGCTGCGTCAACCGTTCGACCTCGCCTTCGGCGAGCTCGCCGTCACCCGCGCGCGACGAATCCACCGAGATGATCATGATGTCGCGCACGACGCGCGAGAGCTCCCGGCACACGAGCTTCAGATCGTGCCCCGACTCCACGGCCCTGTCGGCCAGCGCGAACGCACTCGGCGCGTCTTCGCCGACCACGGCGTCAATGATGTCGAAGAGAAGGTCCCGTCCGACGAGTCCCAGCACCGTCGACACATCGTCGACGTTGACCGTATTACCCGCAAACGCGATGACCTGATCGAGCGCGCTCTGCGCATCACGCATGCTGCCGTCAGCGGCGCGCGCGATAAGCGCGATCGCCGCATCGGAAATCGTGATCTTCTCCGCGTCGGCAATCGTTCGAAGTTGCGTGCCGATCGCGCGCGACGAGATCGTCCGGAATTCGAAGACCTGTGAGCGCGACAGGATCGTGTCGGGAATCTTGTGCAGCTCGGTCGTCGCCATCATGAAGACCACGTGAGCCGGAGGCTCCTCGATCGATTTGAGCAGCGCATTGAACGACGGCGTCGACAGCTGGTGAACTTCGTCGATGATGAAGATCTTGTAGCGGTTGCGGACGGGGGTGATCGCCAGACCGGCGATCACGACTTCGCGAATGTTGTCGATTCCCGTATGACTCGCCGCGTCGATCTCCAGCACGTCGATGTCGCGGCCTTGCGCGATCTCAACGCAGGCGTCGCATTCGCCGCACGGCTCGGCGGCCGGCCCTTTCACGCAATTGAGCGCGCGCGCGAGAATGCGCGCGGTCGTCGTCTTGCCGCAGCCGCGCGGTCCCGCGAAGACAAATGCCTGGGCCACGCGTCCGCTCGTAATCGCGTTCTTCAGCGTTCGCGTCACGGCTTGCTGGCCGATGACGTCGTCGAAACGCTGGGGTCGCCACTTGCGCGCAAGAACCTGAAACGCCATTGGAATGTGGAATTTTGGGATTTGGGATTTTTGACGGGCCCCATCGCGACCCGGTGCACCTGCCACACACCTCAGGGTCTACTTAGCGCTGCTGCCTTCCGGCCCTGACGCGGTTCGCAGGCTGGGGTTGCACCAGGGTCCGGGCCGCGATGCGACCCGCCAAAAACTCAGTTTATCACGCGGTCATACGGCGGTGAGCAGCTGTCCAGCCAGCCGCATGTAGAGCCCAACCGCGGCATTCAGCTCGTCGATCGCGACGTGCTCTTCATCCGTGTGCGCAACATGAATCGACCCGGGTCCGATCAGGAGCGGCTTTCCCCAGTTCGTCAGCAGCGGCACGTCGGTCGTGTACGGAAACACGGACGGCTCATATTCAGCCACGGTATGCATGCGCACAGCCGGAATGTCGAGCAGGTCCTCGATTGATACGAGTCCTTCCACAACCGCCAACGCATCGCGCACGGGCCCCGCATCGCCAACCGTACGAAAGAGAAGTTCGGCTGTGGCTTGTGGCGAGACGACGTTTGGCGCGACGCCGCCGTCGATCAATCCAACGGTGTAGTGTGTGCGTCCAAGCAACGGATCGTCGGGAAACGTGACGCCTCGAATCACCATCAGCGCGTCGAGCAGCTTGTCGATCGCCGAGGTGCCGAGCTCGGGAAACGCTGAATGCGCGGCACGTCCCTGCGCGCGCAGACGCACGCGCAGCACTCCACGCGTGGCCGCGCCGAGGCGGTTCTCGGTCGGCTCACCGTTGATCAGATATCTGACACCCGCGGGCGCAGACGCGTTCGCCACGCGGGCGCCGTCGCTGCCCCGCTCCTCTCCCACGACAAACAGCAAGCCGATGCGCGTCTCTCCAGCGTTCCGAAGCTGTTCGGCGGCCACGACCTGCGCCGCAAGAATGCCTTTCGCGTCGCACGACCCGCGGCCAAACACGAAGCCGGGTTCCTCGCGACTCGGAAAGAATGGCGGCACGCAGTCGAAGTGCGTCGAGAACACGACTTCCGGCGATCGATCGAAATGGGCAAAGACGTTGAACCGCGAAGGCGAGACAGGCTGCTCGACGACGTGAAAGCCGCGATCGCGGAGGAAGCTGCCGAGCCAGGCGCCCGCCTCACCTTCACGTCCAGTGGTGGAATCGATATCGACGAGACTGCGCGTGAGTGCGACGGGCGACGTCACGCGCGCGCGGCAGCGCCGAGCAGCTTGAGGTTCTGCAGAACCTTGACGAGCCGATCACGTGTCGCCGCGCCCGGCGGCACGAGCGGAAGACGATACGACTCCTCGATGAGTCCCATCATCGCCATGGCTGCCTTGATCGGAATCGGGTTCGACTCGGCGAAGTTGGCCTGAATGAACGGCAACAGCCACGTGTGCAGGCGTCGCGCGCCGGCGAAGTCGCCCTTTTCGGCGAGCTCGATGATCTGCACCATCTCGGCCGGCGCCGCATTCGACGTCACTGAAATCAATCCGCGTCCGCCGATGGCCATCACCGCAACCGCAAGAGGATCGTCACCGCTCACGAGAAGAAAGTCGTCGGGAACGGCAGCCACAATCTCGGCCATCTGCACCACGTTGCCCGACGCTTCCTTGACACCCACGACGTTGGACAGTTGTGAGAGGCGCGTGACTGTCTGGACGTCAATGTTGATGCCGGTACGACCAGGCACGTTGTACAGCACGATGGGGAGCGACGTACTTTCAGCGATTGCCTTGTAGTGCTGGTAGAGGCCTTCCTGTGTCGGCTTGTTGTAATAGGGCGTCACCGAGAGGATGCCGTCGACGCCAATCCGCTCGAGCGCACGCGCCTGTTCGATCACTTCAGCCGTGTCATAGCCGCCGGCACCAGCGAGCACGGGAACCTGGTTGTTGGCTTCCTCGACCACAAGCTCGATGATGCGAAGCTTCTCGGCATGACTGAGCGTCGGCGCCTCGCCGGTCGTGCCGCACGGCGATACGAAGTGCACACCCGTATCGATCTGACGACGAGCTAGTCGACGAACGCCGGCATGGTCGACGGAACCGTCCTTGTTGAACGGCGTAATCAGTGCGGTGCCGAGGCCAGAGAAGCGAGGGCGCATAGGGTGATCCTTGATTACTCCGTCTTCAATACATCGACCATGGTGAACCAGCCACGGCGACCCTGTATCCACCTGGCGGCTAGCAGGGCTCCTGCCGCAAAGCCGCGGCGATCGCGGGCCGTGTGCGTCAACTCGATCGTATCCGAGGGCGCATCGAAACCGATCGTGTGAATTCCAGGAATGGCGCCGGCACGCGTGGCCGAGACATCGATGGAATGACCATACCCAGCCGAGACCATCGCGTTTTTGAGCATCAGCGCCGTACCTGAGGGCGCGTCCCGCTTGGCGCTGTGATGCGCCTCGTGAATCCACGCGCCGTAGCCGGAATGTTCCTGCATCAGGCGTGCGGCGTGCGCAACCATGGCCTGAAACAAGTTCACACCAATCGAAAAATTTGCCGAAGCGACGACGCCAAGCTCGGCGCGTTCAGCCTGCTCTCTGAGCGCCGGCTCATACGCTGACCAGCCGGTCGTTCCGATCACGACGGGCAGCTTGCGAGCGACGTAGCGTCCAAAGTTGTCGCGCAACGCGTCTGCGGTGGAAAAATCGATCGCGACATCAGCCGCCGCATTCCAGTCACCGCTATTGACGTCCACGACGCCGCCAACCGAGCAGCCGTTGGCAGGCGCTAACTCCTCGATGAGGTGACCCATCTTGCCGTAGCCGACGATCAGAAGCCTGGTCACGCGAAAAATTCCTCATGAAGGCGATGCATGGCGTGCGGCAGATCCGCCTGCCGCAAAATCACGGTGATGTTCCTGCGCGAGGCGGCCTGCGAAATCATCCGCAGCGGGACTTCCTCGAGCACGCGAATCACGCGCGCACCGATCTCGGGTTCATTCCGCAGCCGATCGCCAACCGCACAGAGCAGCGCCATGTCAGGTTCGGTCGATACTTCCGCAAACTCGGAGAGCGCGTGGGTAATCGCCTCGAGGTTGCGGCGATCGTCGACCGTCACCGACACACTCACCTCGGACGTCGTCACCACGTCGACTGCCGTGCGAAAGCGTTCGAACACCTCAAACACCCGTCGAAGAAAACCGTAGGCCATCAGCATACGACTGGACGTGATATCCACGACCGTGAGCCCGCGCTTGGCGGCCATCGCCGTCAGCAGCAACGACGAATCAGCCGGTTCCGCCGTGATGATAGTGCCCGTCGCCTCGGGCTTCCACGAATTGAGAATGCGAACAGGAATGTTGCGCTCGACCGCGGGAAGAATGGTGCTCGGGTGTAGTACTTTCGCGCCGAAATACGCCAGCTCCGCGGCCTCGGCAAACGAGAGCGCGGGAACAAGTCGCGGCGTCTCGATGAGACGGGGGTCTGCGGTCAACATGCCGTCCACGTCGGTCCAGATCTGAATTTCGCGGGCATCGATGCCTGCTCCTACGAGCGCTCCGGAATAATCCGACCCGCCACGCCCAAGCGTCGTCGTATTCCCCTCCGGCGTCGAACCGACAAATCCGCCAAGCACCGGGACCTTGCCCGCATCCAGGAGCGGCACGACCGTCGCGCGGAGCGCGGCGTTCGTTTCCTTCATCAGCGGGACGGCGCACGTGTGCTCGCCGTTGGTCACGATCACCTGCCGTGCGTCGACCCATTCTGCAGGCAGACCCGCAGAAGCAATCGCCGCGGCGATGATGCGAGAGTTGAGCAACTCCCCTATCGATGCAATCACGTCGAGCGTCCGCGGCGAAACTTCGCGGAGCACGGCAAGCGCTTTGACGATCGCCCCAAGCTGATCGAACTGATCGTTGAGAAACGCCAGCACGCCGTCGAGGCCATCGGCAGCGACCAGCGCACGGGCGGCAGCGACGTGGCGCTCACGAAGCTGCTCTACCTGCGTGAGCGCGGCATCGGTACGCGACGCTCCAGCGTCCGAGGCAATCGCCAACAGCCCGTCGGTGACACGGCTCATCGCCGAGACGACGACGGTGGGACCACGGCCGTCACGCGTGCGCGCGGTACGAACGATCTCGACGAGGCGGCGGACCGCGTCGGGATCTGCGACCGACGTGCCGCCGAATTTCTGAACAAGCATGGGGTGGATGGTGGTTAGTGGTTGGTGGATGGTGGTCCACCAACCAGTTTCACGCGAGTGTCGCGGGAGCCACGCGCGCGCTGGCCTGGCGTGCGCCGAGGATGATTCGCAAGACTCGCCGCAGTGGCTCTGCCGCGCCCCATAACAGCTGATCGCCCACGGTGAACGCGGTCAGGTACTCGGGTCCCATCGCCAATTTGCGCAGGCGACCAATGGGAACGGTCAACGTTCCAGACACCGCGGTCGGCGTGAGCTCCTTCAACGTGACCTCGCGTTGGTTCGGCACGACACGTACCCATTCGTGCGCGGACGCCAGGAGTCGCTCGATTTCCTGCAGAGGAACATCGCGCGTCAGCTTCACGGTCAGCGCCTGACTATGACAGCGCATGGCACCCACGCGCACGCAGATGCCGTCCACGGGAATGGCGTTGCTCGTCCGTCCGAGGATCTTGTTGGCTTCGGCCATCCCCTTCCACTCTTCACGGCTCTGGCCATTGCCAAGGTCCTTGTCGATCCACGGCAAGAGGCTGCCAGCGAGCGGCTGTCCGAGGTTCTCCACAGGAAGGTCAGCGCTCCGCAGCGTCTCGGTGACCGCACGATCGATGTCGAGAATCGCCGACGCCGGATCGGCCATCAGCGGCTGCGCGGCGGCATTCAGCGTTCCCATTTGCGAGACAAGCTCGCGCATCTGCTTGGCTCCGGCGCCCGATGCCGCTTGATACGTCATCGCGCTCACCCACTCGACCAAGCCTTCACGAATGAGGCCTGCCATGGCCATGAGCATCAGGCTGACCGTGCAGTTACCGCCGATGAAATCTGTCACGCCGTCGTCGAGCGCCGCGTCGATCACGTCGTGGTTCACAGGATCCAGCACGATCACCGCATCGTCTTTCATGCGGAGAGTCGAGGCCGCGTCGATCCAGTACCCTTTCCACCCCGCCTTGCGCAGCTTTGGATGGATGTCCGTTGTGTAGTCGCCGCCCTGACATGAAATGAGCACGTCGGCTTCCATGAGCGCGCTCAGATCGTTCGCGTTCTTGACGGGCGGAGCAGGCTTGCCGATGGCGGGAGCTTTGACGCCGGCTTGCGACGTTGAAAAGAAAACCGGGTCAATCAGGTCGAAATCGTGTTCCTCGCGCATCCGCTGCACGAGGACGGATCCCACCATGCCGCGCCATCCAATAAGCCCTGTCTGCATACCTCTCCTGTTTCCTGAAGAGTCCAATGTTATCAGGGGCTGCCGAGGTGCTGCGTGGATTAGCGGGGATGGCGGCGGCGCTCGATGAGCACCTGCCGGTCGTTGGAGTGGATATTCCGAATCTTTTCCGTATGCTGACGGTTCAGTTCCCGGGACCGCTCGCGTTCGCGTTCGAACGCCGCAACGATCTCATCCTTTAATATCCCCTCGCCGTCCGGCCGTTTCTTGTTCCCGTTCATGGCATGTGGAGCACCGCTGGCCCCATCCTATTTGAGGATTGAATTTGCAATCGGCGCGCCTCTTACGGCCCGACCGTGACCTGAAGGGCCTTCGCGCGCCTCGGTCTGTCGACTTATCGATGCTTTGATGCCCGAACCGGGCGACGAACCGGCGAAAAACGCAGTAATTGGTGTGAGCGCTGCTCGGAGAGCTCCTTCGCCACCCGACGGCGAAGACCTTGAGCTTCGTCGATGACTTCTCCAAGGGTGGCGAGCAGATTCGTGAGCTCGTCAGGGCTAAGAGTGCGCTTTGAAATAGCAGTCATGGAACCGACTCGACCAACCTGTGAAACGGGTGACACTCAGTTACGCGACCGATTCATTCCGGCGTTCGGCCTCGGGCTCGAGCGTGGCGGCCCCGACAGACAACAGAAACGAGCCGACTGACGCACCGACGGTATAAATACGCCCAACGACGAACTGACTTAGCTGTATGCCATCGATGCTGCCCGATTGAGCTCGTGTAATCTTCAAACGCATTTTTCGTGAACCTCTCTCCGCAAGGACCAGGAAAACCAAGAAACGTGCCTGATCAGCTCGGGAAGCGTGGGCACCAGCTCAGCTTGGCCGTAAGCTAAACTTCATTACGCTTTCGTTCCGATAAGTATCCCGAAAGGCCTCAATGAGCGGCGTTCTCGACCCATCGCAGCCCAACGGCGCTGCCGCCGATCTCACGCCGACCATTGTCGGACGGGCGGAAGCTCGCCCGGAGGCCCCTTGGACCCCCAAAACCTTCGGGAAGTACCGCATCATTCGCGTGCTCGGCGAAGGCGGCATGGGGACCGTCTACGAAGCCGAGCAGGATCAGCCGCGCCGCCGGGTCGCGCTCAAGGTCATTCGTCCCGGACTGGCCAGCGCGGAGTTGATCCGACGGTTCGAGCTCGAATCGCAGGCACTTGGACGCCTTCAGCATCCGGGCATCGCACAAATCTACGAAGCGGGCACCGCGCAAACAGCATTTGGCGAGCAGCCCTACTTCGCGATGGAGTTCATCGACGGGCCAACGCTCCTCGAGTACACCAACGCGCAGTCGCTGAACACCCGGCAGCGTCTCAAGCTCATCGCGCACATTTGCGAAGCGGTGCATCACGCGCATGAGCGCGGCATCATTCACCGCGATCTCAAACCGCGCAACATTCTCGTCAACGCCAGCGGTCAACCGAAGATCCTCGACTTCGGCGTCGCGCGCGTGACTGATTCAGACGCGAAAGCGACGCGACAAACCGACATCGGGCAGCTCATTGGCACGCTCGCGTATATGAGCCCGGAGCAGGTACTCGCCGATCCGGACGAACTCGATATCCGCAGCGACGTATATGCACTCGGCGTCCTGATGTACGAAGTGCTGTCGGGACAGCTGCCCTACAACGTCGCGACCAAGCTGCACGAAGCGGTGCACATCATCCGCGAGGAAGAGCCCACGCGACTGAGTTCGATCGATCGGACCTATCGCGGCGACATTGAAACCATCGTCGCCAAGGCGCTCGAAAAGGACAAATCACGACGGTACTCGTCGGCGGCGGATCTCGCGGGAGATATCTGGCGCTATCTGGACGACGAACCGATCATCGCGAGACCCGCGAGCGCGGCCTATCAGCTGCAGAAGCTCGCGCGCCGACACAAGGCACTCGTCGCGGGAATCGCCGCCGTCTTTGTCGTGCTGATCGCCGGCATCATTGTGAGCACCTGGCAGGCCGCACGTGCTCTGCGCGCCGAACGCGTGGCCGTCATCGAACGCGATCGTGCGGTGGCCGCGGAAACCACCGCGCGTCTCGAGCGCGATCGCGCGGCGTCGGCCGAACAGTCGGCGACGGCCGAACGGGATCGCGCCCTGAGCGCTGAACAGGCGGCGACGACCGAGCGTAATCGCGCGGTCAACGAGAAGCAGCGCGCCGACACGGAAGCCGCAACCGCGAAGGCGATCAACGAATTCCTGCAGGGCGATCTGCTGGCGCAAGCCGCCGTGACGGCGCAGGCCAGACCCGACACCAAAGCGGATCCGGATCTCAAGGTGCGAACCGCCCTCGATCGCGCGGCCGCGCGAATCGAAAAGAAGTTCGACGGCCAGCCGCTCGTCGAGGCGTCCATCCGCCAGACGATCGGCGACACCTACAAGGCACTCGGTCTCTATCCCGAGGCCCAGCGTCAGCTCGAGCGCGCGCTGCAGCTGCAGGATCGCGCGTTGACGAAACTGGATCCCGTCCGGTTGCTCACCATGAGCAACCTGGCTGAGGTCTACTGGAACCAAGGGAAGTACGACCAGGCGAAGCCGCTCATGGCCGCGGCGCTGGACGGCAGACGACGGGTGCTCGGCGACACACACCGAGACACGTTGACCACCGAAAACAATCTTGCCGCGCTCTACTGGAGCCAGGGACAGTACGCGGACGCAGAACCGCTCTTCACCAAAGCGCTCGACGTGATGCGGCGTGTGCTCGGCAACGAGCACCCGGACACGCTTGGCGCGATGAACAATCTCGCGCTGCTCTATCGCGGCCAGAAGCGATACGCGGAAGCCGAACGCCTCTACACGCAGGCGCTGAACACGCGGACCCGCGTGCTGGGCGCCGAACATCCAGACACACTCGGGACGATCAACAATCTCGCCGCGCTCTACGCCATCCAGGGTCGAAGTGCGGAGGCCGAGAAGCTCTTTACGAAAGCGCTCGATGGCTTGCGACGCGTCCTGACCGAAGAGCATCCGGAAACGCTGCGGACCATGAGCAACCTGGCCACCGTGTATTTGAATCAAGGCAAGCTCGCACAGGCAGAACCGCTCTACGCCAAGGTGCTGGAGACGCAGCGACGCGTGCTCGGCGACAAGCATCCGGACACGCAGACGGCCATGGGCAATCTCGCGGTGCTCTATCAGACATGGGGGAAAACGGAGAAAGCCTCCGAGTTGACCGAGCGGCTCCGGAGCCTGCGATGAGTCCAGAATCCGCCAAGCGTCGGGTGAGGCTGACTCCGGTCAATCCAGCCTCACGGTGGCCCGACATCGATCTGCAGCCAGGCGATACAAAGACCATCGGCCGCGGCTCCCAAGCCAATGTCGTGCTCGAAGACCCAAGCCTTTCACGACTGCACGCGCGCCTGACGCTGGAGCCCGGCGGCGTGCTCCGCGTCGAGGATCTTGGAAGCACCAACGGCGTCATGATCAACGGCAGCCCGCAGCCGGGCGCACTGCTGAAGGCCGATGACGTGGTGGGCTTCGGATTCGTCGAGTACACCGTCCTCATTCGCGAGGGGACGCAGTCGCAGGCACCGGCCCCGACGATCTCGGATCAGACGATCATGCGCGTCTCGGTTTCCAAGGACGCCGCGCTACCGGCTGACAAGGTCGTTCTCGAAGCGCTCCTCGCCACGAGTCGCGAGCTGATGGCCTTTGGCGACCTTCCTGCCCTGCTCGATCGCGTGCTCGATCGGCTGCAGGCCATCGTCAAGCCGGATCGCACCGCCATCCTACTGTTCGATCAGACTACCGGCGTGCTGACGCCACGCGCGGTGCGTCCACGTGGTGCGTACACCTCCGTCTCGCAGTTCGCCAGTTCCACGGTCATTCGCGAAGCGCTGTCGTCGCCCGACGCACTCATCATCTCGGATCCGATGTCAGATCCCCGGCTTCAGCACGCTGCCAGCGTCGTCCAGGCGTATGTGCGGTCGGCGATCTGCGTCCCGCTGTTCGGACGAGCAGGCGCGATCGGTGCTCTCTATGCGGATCGCGTCGGCGCCGCGGAAGACTTCACGCCCGAGCTCGCCCAGTACGCCGCTGCGTTCGCGTCGTATGCGGCCAGCGCGCTGGAAACGGCGCAGCTCTACGAGGATCGCGAGCGGCACTTTCGCGCGACGCTCGAAGCATTCGCGAAGGCCATCGATGCGCGCGATCCGTACACGGCGGGACATTCAGAACGGGTCACGAAATATGCGCTGACCCTCGCGCGGGCGCGGGGGCTCTCGGACGAGGATCGCGAGACGATCCGGCGCGGTGCCATGCTTCACGACATCGGCAAGGTGGGCGTGCCCGACGCCGTCCTTCGCAAGGCGGGCCCGCTCAACGCGTCCGAGCGAGCCGCCATCGAAGCACACACGACCACCGGCTTCCGTATGCTGCAGGCAGTGCCGTTCCTCATGGAGGCCTTGCCGCTCGTTCGCAGCCATCACGAGCGCTGGGATGGTCATGGATATCCCGACAAGCTGGCTGGCACGCGCATTCATCCCCACGCGCGGCTGCTGTCGGTTGCGGACACGTACGACGCTATGACGTCGGCACGTCCCTATCGCGGCGCCATTGCTCGAGAAGAAGCCGCACGCCGGATCCGATCCGAGTCTGGCAAACAGTTCGATCCGGCCGCCGTCGAAGTCTTCGATCTCGTCGAGGGCGAGTTCCACGCACTCCGCGAAGGCACGTCGGTCGCTCTCGTCTGAATACCGGCGTTCGTCGTTCTAGTCCCCTTCTGTCGCCTTCTCAATCTCCTTCAGCAACTCATCGAAGTCCGCTGGCTTCTGGAAGAACGCCACCGCACCGGCCGCGAGTGCCTTCGGCTTGTTTACACCAGGATCTCGCGCGCTGACGACGATGACCGGCACGTCGTTCAGCGTCGGGTGAAGTTGAAGTCGCTGAAGCACGATGAAGCCATCGCCCGCCGGCAGTCCAAGATCGAGCAATATGAGATTCGGTCGCTCGCGCGCGGCAACCGACAGCGCCGTCACGGCATCCGACGCAAAGTTCGTGACATACCCCTGAGCCTTCAGCAGAACAGCCATTCCTTTCTGCGTGTCTGGATCGTCCTCGACGATCAGGATCTTCTTCAGCGCAGGCCGCGGCTTGTCGATGTGCTCGTGAATCGTCGATACGAGCTCTTCGTAATTGGCTGGCTTCTGAAAGAACGCGACCGCGCCCGCTTCAAGCGCACGGTTCCTGCTGGACTGAGGATCGCGACCGGTGAGCACGATGGCGGGAATGGGATCGTACGGCTTGTGCGCCCGGATCTGCTCGAGGAGACTGAAGCCGTCGCCCGCCCGCAAACCGAGATCGAGAATGACGAGGTCGGGGTCGATACGTCGCACGGTAATCATCGCCGCGATCGCATCGGGTGCCATGCTCACGTGAAAGCCTTCGCCTTTGAGCAGCGTCGTCAGTCCGCGCTGGGTATCTTGGTCGTCATCCACGATCAGAATCTTGTTAGCCATCAATCTGTTCCTGTTGGACGGTCCCTGTGTATTTCGGCAATGTGAAATAGAAGGTCGATCCTGTACCAACTTCGCTCTCAACAGTGATGTCGCCGCCATGGCGGCGCACAATTTCCTTGCAAATGAACAATCCCAGGCCCAGGCCTTTGCGACTCTCTTCACTGCCGTCGCCGACCTGCGCCAGACGCCGGAAAATGCGCTGATGGTCGTCGGGAGCGATGCCGCGACCCGTATCCGTGACCGAGACACACACGAATTTCTCGTCGAACAGGCCTGCTCGAATCGTGATCGAGCCGCCCGACGGCGTGAACTTCTGGGCGTTGTCGACGAGATTGGTGAGCACCTGGCGCACGCGAACGGGATCGGCCGTGACGTCTGGGAGGTCGGGAGGAAGTTCAGCGCCAAGCGAAATGCCTTTTTCCTCTACCGCGGACGTCAACGTGCGAACCACGTCCGCGACGGTCTCCGATAGTGCGAGCCGCTGCACCTCGATGATCAATTTGCCACTTTCGGCACGGCTGGTATCGAGGAGATCGGCAATCATCTTGCGCAACTGGCTCAAGTTGCGTTCGATATCTCCGATGTACTCGCGCTGCTGCGGCTGCAACTCTCCGGCGAGACCGCGTTTGAGAATCGTGACGAACTGATATGCCGCCGTCAGTGGTGTCCGCAGCTCGTGCGAGACGTGTGACAGCACCTGGTCCTTCATTTCAAGCTGTTCACGGCGACTCCTGTCCAGTTCCAAATACGCGTGTGTCAGCTCTTCGTTCTTCTGTCTGAGATTCTCTTCGGCTTCCTTCTGCGCGGTGATGTCGTGGAATACCACCATGCCGCTGTGCACGTCGCCGCTCTCGTCACGCAGCGGCCGTCCGGTGGTCTGGATGTAGACGTCTTTGGTCAAACCCTCGCGGCGAAACAGCAGTTGGATGTTGTCGGAGGCTTCACCGCCGATCGCGCGCTTGAGCGGCAATTCGTCTGAGGGAATCGGCTTCTCGGTATCGGCGTAGAAGACGCCGTATTTCGAGCTCCAACTCTCGGGAGCCGTATCGGTCGCCCCCATGCCGACAATGCGCTTCGCGGCGGCGTTGAAGACGAGAAACCTGCCACTGGGATCGGCCGTCACGACGCCATCCGCCATGTTGTCGAGCATCGTTTGCAGCAGCTCGTTCTGTCGGCGGAGGCGCATTTCGCTGCGCGTGAGCGCGTCCTCCATCTGCTTGCGCTCCATCGCGTAGCGAAGACTGCGATGGATCGAGTTGGTGGCGGCGCCCTTGATGAGATAGTCCTGCGCACCGTGACGCAGGGCATCGAGGGCAAGCCCGAGATCCTGCGACGTCCCGGTAATGACGACGATCGGGGTGTCGGGAACCTGTTTATGGAGTTGCTGGAGCACCGGGATGCCGGCGGCGTCGGGCAGGTTGAAGTCGGTCAGGATGACGTCGAAGCGCTCCGCACGCAGCCGCTCGAGCGCATCGTCGAGGCGCATGACGTGGCTGACGTCGAACGTCTGACCAACGCTGTCGGCGTCGATGTACTCGCGGATCAAATCGGCATCGGCCGGATTGTCCTCGATGAGCAGAATCCGAGCGCGATCGTCGGTGACGGCCGAACTCATCTCACCGGCGGCAACTGGACAACGCAGAGCCAGAAATCTTCGATGGCGTGGACGACATGCATGAACTGCTGCAGATCGACCGGCTTGTTGACGAAGCAGTTGCACTGCAGCTCGTAGCTGCGCGCGATGTCTTCTTCCGACTTCGACGTGGTCAGGACGACCACCGGGATAGTTTGCAGATCCGGATCCTTCTTGATCTCGGCGAGCGTCTCTCGTCCGTCCATGCGTGGCATGTTCAGATCGAGCAGGATCAGATGCGGGCGGGGCGCATTGGCATTCTTGCCTTCACGGCGCAGGAATTCGAGCGCCTCGATGCCGTCCCGCGCCACATGGATGCGGTTGTGAAGCTTTCCGCTCTGCAACGCCTCCATCGTGAGATCGAGGTCCGGTTCGTTGTCTTCGACGAGAAGTATCTCGATCGGCTGCTGCTCAATTGACATGCGTCACCCCTTTACCCGCGTTTCTCCCCTGCCGATGTCCGTGTCGCTCTTCACCCTGCTTTGTTCTGTTGCTTGGTCTCGTTCCGTTGCTTTGTCTCGTTCCGCTGCGAGCGCGAGCGTGAAGTGGAACGTCGTGCCCTTCTCCTGATTCGAGTCGACCCAGATCGTGCCGCCGTGGCGCTCGACAATCTTCTTGCAGATGGCCAGGCCGATGCCCGTGCCCTCGTACTTGCCGCGCTCGTGGAGCCGCTGGAACAGGCCGAAAATGCGGTCGTTGAACCGTGGTTCGATGCCGATGCCGTTGTCTCGCACTGAGAATCGCCAGCGCGTGCCGTCTGACACGCCCCCAATGTGGATGCGTGGCGCGTCTTCGCCGCGGTACTTCAGTGCATTGCCAATGAGATTCTGGAACAGCTGCGTGAGCTGCTGGTTGTCGGCCATCACGTGCGGCAAACCGTCGAGGGTGACCTCGGCGCCACTGCGCTCGATGGCCAGGCGCAGATTGGCCAGCGCGTCCTGCGCGCATTTCCGGCTGTCGACGGGCGCCGGCTCCTTGGCCTTCGTGCCCACGCGTGAATACGCCAGCAGATCTTCGATGAGCCGCTGCATCCGCTTGGATGCGTCGACCATGTAGAAGATCCACTTCTGTCCTTTTTCATCGACGACCGACTTATAGCGCTGCTCGAAGAGCTGCGCGTAACTGCTGACGATCCGCAGCGGTTCCTGGAGGTCGTGCGAGGCCACATACGCAAACTGTTGGAGATCCGAATTCGAGCGGGCCAGCTCCTCGGTCTGCTCCTCGTATTTCGTGACAGACACCTCGAGCTCCTGAATCACCTGGTTGTACAGATTGAGCGCCTGGGAGAGCTCTTGATTGCGAGATTCCATGTAGCGCTGCAGCAGAAAGATGATCCAGAGGCCGACGATGAGCGAGGGAATCACGATCGAGAACGAAATGATCCGGCGGCGTTGAAAGCCGGCGATGCGGATATCGATCAACTCCTTGAGCACGTCGAGCGAGGCGTCATACGTACCGAACGTCCCCTCGATGGCGGAGCCCATCTGCGTAAACAGCTCGTCGGCGCCTGGCGTGACCTGCATGGTCCCGGTCAGCGTGCCAATCAGCCGTTCGATGCGCGTTTCGGTTTCGCGAAACCGCGGACCCAGCTGGCGATCGACTTCAGCATTAGAGCGAAGGCCGAACTCGATGTTGTCGTGCATCGCGACGCGCGCCTCGCGCAGCGACACGCCAAGCGCCTGCAGCGCCTCGCGCTGCCGCGCGTCGAGGCCCGCAGCTGTCGGCGCGAGGCCTTTGAGCACCTGAAACGACTGGCCACGCGCGTCGCTGATCTCGGTCAGGAGCTTCGGCAGTTTGAAGATCACCGCATCCATGCAGTAGTACGAATCGACGTCAGGATCGAGCACGAGATTCGATTCGTTGCCGACGGCGACGATGTGCCGGAGCGTTTCTTCGATCACAGCCGTGTCAGTCGCATCCGTCGTCGCACTGCTGCGCGCGCCATCGCGCCAGACCTGTTGGATGGACTCAATCTGACGGGTGCTGACGAGCGGCATCGAAAGCGTGCCGCTCACGCGCTTCGCGTTTTCGAAACGCTGACCGACGGATATGCTGCTGCGATCCAGATCGGCCGCGCGCCCCTGATCGCCGGCGCGGACGGCCATCCGGAAGTCCCTCTGCGCGAGCAGGTCGGCGAGCAGCGGCCGCATCACACGCAGATATTCGATCCCCGCGATCTCTTTTCGCGCGAAATCGATCGCCAGACTCTGCTCCCGGACCAGAAAATACAGAAGTGCCAGGACCGGAATGAGGAACGCCACCGTCAGCACCGCCAGGCGCTGCCTGATCGAGAGCTTGTTAAACATGGGGTGAGCTGTGGTGCCAGATGTTATGCGCGGCCGAGCTTTGAGGAAAGCGGGGAAATGTTAGTGTCCGGCCTGGCGACCCAAAAGCACGACAAGTCCACTATCTGGAACAACTAACAGGTCAACCTCGTCTGACTCACCGGGCAGATTTCATCGTGCCAAGCTTCCTGTTTCAGACGTGGATATCTGCGTCGGAAGCAACGACGTCGTGTGAGACGTGCCCGCCAGGCGCAGTCGGCCGCCAACAGCGTCATGCCAGGCGCCGTGTTCTCAGCCACGACGACCGGCATCGTCCGCGCCTATTCGACAGTCGACGGAAAGATTCTGTGGGAATACAACACGGCGCGTGACTTCACCACCGTCAATGGCGTCGCGGCCAAAGGCGGAATGATCAACGGCGCGGGCCCCGTCATAGCCGGGGGTCTCGTCATCCTGAATTCCGGCTACGGCATTACAGGTGCGCCAGGGAATGTGCTGCTGGCGTTCGGAGCGGAATAGCTGGTTGGTGGTTGTAGTTAGTGGTTGGTAGTTGGTGGTTCATCTGAACCACCAACCACCAACGAACTACGCTGGCTGCGCCGTCAGGCTGATGAACGAGCGCGGCTCTGAGGGCGGCGGCATCTGATCGGGCATGTCGCCCGTGTCAGCCCGCAGGTACTGTTGCATCGACGGCTTGATCGTCTCGAGCAATTCCTTCCGTGTTTTCACCTTCAGCGGTTTGCCCATGTAGATCTTGCCCATTTTGGCCATGAGCGATTCCGGCGCCACGCTGCAGAACATGAACATCGGCCATTTGAATCCCGGACCATTCAGCTTCCGCAGCTTCCACGCCCAGAGTCCCAACCCGCCAAGACGCCACGCCGTCGGTCCCCACCAGCTTGCCTGACCCGGCCTGAGGTTCATCTTCCAGCACTTCATCATCAGCTGCCACTGCAGCGGCGTGAGCTCGCGCGTCTCGGACACGCCCTTCTTCTGCTCCATCCGCGTGTCGTGAAGCGGGGTGAAGATCGAGGGAATGAAGAACGCGAAGAGGCCTCGTCGCTCGACTTCGTAGATCAGATCGAGCGTGGCCTGGCAGTCCTCATCGGTTTCACCCGGGTTGCCGACGATGAGCGTCATGGCCGGGAACCAGTTATTCGTGTTGAGCACTTCCAATCCGCGAATGACCACACTGGGCCACTCGTCGATGGGAAACGGAATGCCCTTGCTCGGCATGATCTGCTTGGCCATTCTGACCGAGCCGGTCTCCAGGCCAATCAGCGGTACGAGCGCCTTGTGCTTCGGGTGATTGCTGAGCAGCGGCAGATGAATGGGACTCTTGTCGAGCAGCGTGGCTGACAGCTCGCTGATCAGTACGGGATCGACGACGGCAGGCGCGATCGTGGCGTGACTGAGGACGTGCTGCTCCACACCCGGCGTGTCGACGATTGACGAATACAGATCGAGCAGCGCTTCCCGATTCGGGAAATAGAACGGGGTATCCGTATGTACCTGTCCCCAGATGAACATGTCTTCCGTCGCGAGCGAGATCTGCTTGTTGCCATCGCGCACGTTCGCCCGTACGGCCGACATGATCTTGTCCTTCGGGAGATCGATCTGCGGATTCAGGTCAGGGACGCAGAACTGGCAGCGTCGGCCGCATCCGGTCGTCATCTCGACGACGCCAAACGTCGTGCGCTTGTCGGGAAAAAGGATTGCGTCGCGCGAGGTGGGATGCTGCACGTCCACCTGCTTGGGCAGCTCCTCTCCTCTGATCGCGCGGTCGAACAGATCGAGCGCGTCGGTCGACTCGCTCCGACCCTCGACGACACAGTCGACGCTCAACTGATCCCACATGTTGGTCTGGGTAATCTGCCAGCCTCCCGATCCGCCGACGATCACCTTGAACGCACTGCGAAACGGGCTGGCCTTGATCCGCTCGAACAACTCCCGCGAATAGTGCGAATTGATTGGCTGCTTCGACGAGCCAAAGATCGAGGTGTAGACACCCGCGGCGAAGGTCACGCCAAGCGGGTTGTGAGTCGACACGGCGACCACGCGCGTGTCGGGGCCAATGAACTTGTCGAGGTCCTGAGGGTAGCAGCAGACCATCTCGTCCGCTGAAAATCGACGCAGGAGAGAGGCTTCGAGCACTCTCACTCCCGCCGGCATATACCGCGCGGTTCCGTCGTTGTTGTATTCGACATTCCGCCACTCCGGATATTTCTTGTTCAGGATCCCCTCGAGCCACATCGGCAGCGACGCCATGCTCATCTGAATGAAATATCCTGCGTGGTCGATGATCTCGGTCAGGGGCGCCGTGAGGACAATGCGCTTGCCGCCCCCTTGCCGCACACCGGTATCTGTGCCCAATTCCGTCACCCGCATTACTCCTTTTAAACTGAGAATTGTCGAGGGCAGATTACCACGTGACGGCGTTTTGACCGACAGGTTCCAACAGCCCCTCCTGAGACATACAAGCTCGGAAAGAGTCGGTTCCACGAAAGATTCTGGCGGCCGCAGTCGATTCTGAGGCAAAAATAGATCGAGTATCCTGAACTCTCCCAGTCGCCCAGATGCAAACTGCCATTCCCTGTCTGTTTATGCGCGGCGGGACGTCTCGCGGCCCGTTTTTTCTCGAATCTGACCTTTCGGCTGATGTGCCCACCCGCGACCGTGTGCTCCTGGCGGCCCTGGGCTCCCCCGACAAGCGGCAAATCGACGGTTTAGGTGGCGCCAATCCGCTGACCAGCACGCGCATCATCACGAGCGGCACCCGCAAACGTCGTCGAGAACCCCGCGGCCATCGACGTGCGACTAGCGCAGATGTCATCCGACGTCTCGATGCGCTCATCAACGAAAAGACCGTCGTCGGCGATCGCTACAACGAGGCGAGGATGTCCGAGATCGATACTGACAACTTCTAGGCCATGGCCCTTCCCTCTTCCGTCAAAATCGTCGACGTCGGGCCGCGCGATGGGCTGCAGAACGAGCCGGGCCGTGTCTCGGTCGACGTGAAGATCGAGTTGTGCAATCGCCTGGTTCGCGCCGGTGTGCGGACCATCGAGGTCGGAGCGTTCGTCTCGCCGACGTGGGTGCCGCAAATGGCGGACACCGACGCGGTCATGAAGCAGATCGAACGGCGAGCTGGGGCCAGCTATTCGGTGCTGGTTCCAAACATGCGTGGCTTCGAGGCCGCGCTCGAGGCGAAGGCGACCGAGATCTGCGTGTTCGCGGCCGCATCCGAGGCCTTTTCCCAGAAGAACATCAACTGCTCGATCGCCGAAAGCATCGAGCGCTTTCGTCCGGTCGTCGCCGCCGCTCGAGCCAACGCCATACGCGTCCGGGGTGACATCTCCTGTGCACTGGGCTGCCCGTACCAGGGAGAGGTCTCGCCGGAGTCTGTGGCCGACGTCGTTCAGCAGCTTGCCGATCTCGGCTGCGATGAGATCGCGATTGCCGACACGATCGGCGTCGGTACACCTTCGCGCACCCGCAACGTCATCGACGCGGCAACCCGCCACCTCCCCATCGATCGACTGGCTGGACACTTTCACGACACCTATGGTCAGGCGCTCGCGAACATCTACGCGAGCCTCGAATACGGCATTCACATCTTCGACGCCTCGGTGGCCGGACTCGGCGGCTGTCCCTACGCGAAAGGCGCAACCGGCAACGTCGCCACTGAAGATGTCGTCTACATGTTCAACGGACTCGGGATCGACACAGGGATCGATCTCGTCCAACTCGCTCGCGCCGGCGAATTCATCTCGCAGTCACTCAATCGCGCCAACGTCTCACGCGCTGGTCGCGCGCTGCTCGCCACACTTCACGACGCGTGAAGTCCTGTGAAGGGATAGGACACGAGCGACGCATCTGATAGGACAGAAGCGACTGTCTTGCGGAGCGGTGTAGCGTGCCCTATTCTTCTCGCGGTTCCGAACTCATGCGCGCTCGTCGGTTGGCAACCTTCGGTCTCCTCGTTCTTGGCTTCCTCTCGCCCGCGTTCACGGCGCACGCCCAGGACACTCAAGATTCACGTCTCATCGAACTGTCGCTCGAAGAGCTGGGCAACATCGAGGTCACGTCCGTCTCGAAGCAGCCGGAGCAGGTGTGGAAGACTCCTGTCGCGATCTACGTCATCACGCAGGACGACATTCGCCGCTCGGGCGCGACGAGCATTCCTGAGATCCTGCGCCTGGCTCCTGGCGTTGAAGTCTCGCGCATTGATACCGACCACTGGTCCATCGGCGTGCGCGGGTTTGGCGATCAGTTCTCCAAGTCGCTGCTCGTGCTGATTGACGGACGCAGCATCTATACGCCGCTCTTTGCCGGGATGTACTGGCCTGCGCACGACACGCTCCTCGAAGACGTGGACCGCGTCGAAGTGATTCGGGGACCGGGCGGGACGATCTGGGGCGCGAACGCCGTCAACGGCGTCATCAACATCATCACCAGGAGCGCCGCCGACACGCACGGCACGCTCGTCACGGCATCGGGTGGCTCGATTGACTGGGGAACCGGTGCGGTCCGTTACGGCGGTCGGGCGGGTGGATCGTTCGACTATCGCGTCTACGCGAAGGGCGTCTCTCGCGGCCCGCAGTTTCATCCTGATGGTTCCGACTACGACGATCTCTGGATGGGACAGGCCGGCTTCCGCGGCGATTGGAATCGACATGCTCGGGATCAATTCACGCTGCAAGGCGACATCTCCAGGGGGAGTCACGGGCAGCGTGTGTCGGTCGCGTCGTTCGCTCCTCCCGCGCAGCTCGCCGTCGACGGCACGCTTGAAGCCTGGGGCGGCAACGTGCTCTTCAACTGGCGACGGGATGTCAGTCCCACGCAGGGCATCCGCTTGCAGGCGTACTACGATCGGACCTCCTGGCTTGCGACTCACTTCGGTGAATCTCGCAACACCTTCGACGTCGATTTCCTCCATCGTCTTCAGATCGGACGGCGACATGCCGTCACGTGGGGAGGCGGCGCGCGCACCAGCCCGAGTGAATTCACCCAGACGGTACTCACGCTCGACTTTCAGCCTCGCCACCTGACCGATTCCGTCTACAGCGGATTTGCGCAAGACGAGATTCAGATCGTCAACGAGCGCCTGTGGGTCACCTTCGGATCGAAGGTCGAACACAACAACTACACCGGAGTCGAAGTGCAGCCAAGCGCGCGCATCCTCTGGATGCCGCGACCGACGCAGACGTTGTGGTCGTCGGTGACACGCGCCGTGCGAACGCCGTCTCGGATCGAACGCGGCGTCGAATCGACCAGTTTCTCGCCACTTGCCGCCGCAGTTCCTGTCTTCTTACAGGTGACTGGGAACGCTGGTTTCACGGCGGAGGAACTCGTCGGGTACGAAGCCGGGTACCGTGCGCTCCTGGCAAAGCGCGTCTACTTCGACGTCGCGGGCTTTCACAACGAGCACGACAAGTTAGGCAGCTTTGGCATCGGCGCCGTGACGCTTGCGGCGACACCTCCGCCACTGCATGCACTCGTGCGCGTGCCATACGTGAACGGCGTTGATGGCACGAGCGACGGTGTCGAGGTGGCAGCTGACTGGAAGGTGCACGCGCTCACGCAGTTGAAGGCGTCGTATTCGCTCGTCGAGTTTGATCTCGCCAATACGCCGGGCAGTGCGGATGTCAACGCCGTCGCGCGTTATGAAGACTCGGCACCGCACCATCAGGTGCGCGTGGAATCACATTCGAGCCTCCGCCAGGCCGAGATCGATCTGACCTACCGTTACGCGAGCGATTTGCCGATGCGTCAAATCAAGGCGTATCACACCGCCGACGCGCGCTTCTCCTGGCGTCTGCATGGCGAACTCGAACTGTTCGTCGCAGGCCAGAATCTCCTGCAATCACATCACTCCGAATTCTCGCCACTCGTGGGCATTTCTCGCGCGGTGTATGCCGGTTTCACCTGGCGCAACCCGCCAGGGCCACTCCCCTAATCGCCAGATCTTTTTTCTGTCGGCCACGCCGACATTAGGCTATGCTCCCGCGACACAAACAACTCAGGAGATGGCCATGTCGAAGTACCTCTTCGTTCTGTCGACCAGCATTGCGGCTCTGGCGGGAATCTGGACGTGGCTCGCGTTTACGACGCCCACGCTCGGTACGATTCCGTTTGTGCTCTGGCCCACATTCATTGGATGGGCGGCGTTCTACTATGCCGGGGCAACCGTTGAAGGCATGATCAAAGGGACCGTACAGCTCGTCACCGGAGCGGTTCTCAGCTGGATCATGATGATGGCGTTCGTGGCGGGGAATTTCCCGGCGGCGTCGGCTCCCGCTGTGTTGGGCGCGGTCGTCTTCGTTATCGCGTGGCTGCTGACGGCTGCCACGGGCATGAACAAATGGTGGGCGCTTGCTCCCGCCGGGTTCTCGGGTGCCGCGTCGTACTTCGGCGTGGGTTCTGCCGTATCCGCCGCGCAGGCACATACGTCGGTTCACATCATGGCCACGCTGTTCCCCCTGGTTGCGGGCGAGCTTCTTGGATGGGTGTCGGCGGCGCTTGCCGCGCCAGCGTTACCAGGAAAGTCACCGGCGGCCCAAACGGTTCACGCATAGATCTCCGGGCGGGTCCGGTCAAATTGACATTGGCGGACCCGCTCTACTTCCCTGTTCATTTTCCGGTGGCGAGACAAATCGCGCGCACGCTAACGTGAACGTATGACCGCCCAGGCGCATCCGGTTCCGAAACCCCGAACATCTCAACAGTCGCTCATCGCGCAGTCGCTTCCTTCCCGCGAGGAGATGGAGCGCGCGTTTCTCGACAGCGATGAGTCGTACGACGGCATCTTTCTGACGGGTGTCCGCACGACGGGAATCTTCTGTCGTCCGTCCTGTCGCGCGCGCAAACCGCATGCCTCGAACGTCGAGTTCTTCAGCGATCTGAAAGCCGCGTTGTTTGCCGGCTATCGACCGTGCAAGCGCTGCGATCCGATGCGCCCGCCAGGGAGCGCTCCGGCATGGATGGCGCAACTGCTCGACGCCGTCGAGCAGAGTCCGACGCGACGACTGCGCGACGAAGACGTCCGGCGCGTCGGTGTCGACCCTGCTCGCGCACGACGCTACTTCCTCAAGCACTACGGCATGACGTTTCAGGCGTATTGCCGCAGCCGCAGACTCTCCGGTGCGTTGAAACAGCTTCGCGAGGGCACCTCACTGGACGATGTCGCGCTCGGAACCGGATGGGAATCGCACAGCGGCTTTCGCGATGCGTTTTCGCGGGCGTTCGGTACCTCCCCGGGGAGCGGCGCGTCCTGCATCGTCACCACGGGAATCGAAACACCGCTCGGCACCATGATGGCGGGCGCGACTGATGAAGGATTGTGTCTCCTCGAATTCGTCGATCGGCGCATGCTCGAGGCCCAACTTCAGCGTCTGCAGTCGCTCCTGCGGCAGCCGCTTGTTCCAGGCGAGCACCGTTATCTGACACAGATCCGCGAAGAGCTCGCGCAGTACTTTTCAGGGACACGTACCACGTTCAGCGTGCCGGTCGAGTATCGCGGCACACCATTCGAAGTCAAGGTGTGGCGAGAGCTCGTTCTCATTCCGTACGGTGAGACGGTCTCATATGCGACGCTCGCGAACCGCGTCGATTCACCCGGTGCTCAACGCGCAGTCGGCCGCGCCAATGGTCTCAATCGCATGTCTATCGTCATCCCGTGTCATCGCGTCGTGAATAGCAACGGACAACTCGGGGGCTACGGCGGCGGACTCTGGCGAAAACACTGGCTGCTACAGATGGAGACAAAGAAGGGGACATAGCGCGTTCTGCCTGTCCTTTGTAACTGGCCCGAATGGCGACTGTATCGGTCAGATCCAGTCGGACAATTCCCCTGTGTTTTCAACGACTTTTGCGGACCTGATGTGCCCCGATGGAAGCGGATTTTTCCTCCCAGCCGGGAGCTTCGTGCGTGTGATATTCTACCGACTCTGACTAGGATTGGTTCTGTCAGAAGGACCCCAATGAAGCGTTTACTGGTTGTTCTGCTTGCGGCCGGAGCGATTGTAATAGGCACGCAGGCCTATGCCCATCACTCGTTTGCCGCTACGTACCTGGAGGATCAGTCGGTAACGATTGAAGGGGATCTAGTGCAGTTCCTTTACCGCAACCCGCATTCCTTCGTGCACATCATGGTGAAGGACAAGACCGGCGAGGAAGTTCGCTACGCCGTCGAGTGGGGTGGCGCTGGACAGCTCGGACAGCAGGGCGTCAACCGCGAGACTCTCAAGCCCGGCGACCACATCGTGATTACGGGCAGCCCGGGCCGCAACCCGGCGGATCACCGCGTCCGCATGGTCAGCCTGAATCGCCCGAAGGACGGATTCAACTGGGGCAACAAGCCCGGTCAGGTCGTCGAGTAGTTTTCCAGACGTCCCGACCAAGGCGACGCTTTGAATGGCCCTGTGAGTGCTTCGGCATTCACAGGGCCATTCGCTTTTATGGCGTGGTCAGTGCTATTTCATCGATGCCGTCGCATGCGCCAGCACGGTCGATGAAAAGTCGGCCATCGCGTCATAGGCAGAGACAAAGCGTCGCGGTTCCACTGCGTCATACCCTTTGAGCGTGCTCGCCCAACGGAATCCGATAGTCTGAAAGCGAAGTTCGACGTCGACCTGCAGCGGAAGCGACGCTCCACTGAGAGGAACGTGGTACTTCACTCGATCTCCTTCGCCCGAGAAGTCCGGGTCATCAACCGCATCACCGTGTACGGCAATGTCGTTGTCCGCGGTCGCTTTGTCAAAACCCCTCGGCAGCAGCCGGTTGTCTTTGATGTATGCAGTTGCCTGCAGTAAGCCCGTCGTCACACGGCCACTCGCATCAGCAAGGACAGACTCGTAAACCTGAACTTCATCGGGACTGTGGATTTCTGGATAGTGCGGCTCCACGCGCCGGGCATCAGCATCGTTGTCGTTGCCCTGGATTTCTCCAGACGACGAGAGGCCGCCTGACTCGAATACCACGCGGTTCGAGGCGTCTTTCACCACGACATGAAGCCACACGCGGCGAGACGGGTACCCAGTGGGCAGCTTGTGCCCCGTCAGGTTCTTCACGCTGACATCGAACCATAGGCCGCCTGCCACCAGTTCGGGTGTGCCAATCGCTATCGTCGCCGTGTCTCGCTGAAGCTGCCGCTCGGTCGCCTCGGCGCCGGCGCTGAGCTCGTTCGAGGGAGCCACGACTCCGAGCTCGTGCCGGTATTTGTTCAACATCCGGAGCATGAACGCGTTCCCACCAAAGAAGGTGTGACGCGACAATTGTTCTCGGGCTTCTCCGAGCACGGAGGCCACGGGAATCCCGGCTTCCGATGGCATGTGACATCCCTGACAGGTCTTCTCCGCTGCAACAGCACTATGTTTCCACTCGAGAAAAGGAACCTGTTCGGGCAGCGTGCCAGTCGTCCGGCCGTCTGGTCCCAATGCCTTGGTGTACAGAGTGTGGCAGGTCGCACACAGGTCTGAAGAACGGTAATAGTCGGCGTGCTCTGGCTGTCGACCTGATGACGAGTGCATCACCGTCGACAGACCGTGGGTGACGTCGTAAGGCCCGAAGATCCGATTGCCGCGTTCGCGGCGAATGGAAAACCCTCCACTGAAACTTTCGCGCTCGCCGAGATGCTCAGACCCGATCTGATGACACAGCGTGCACGACACGCCGTCGGCGGCGAGCCGATGCTCCTGATCGAGTGTGCCGCTCGTCGGTGACAGCCGAAACACCTGACCGAGCCGATTGGCATCCCGCGCCATCGCCGTTGCCATCGGCATGTGGCAGACCGCGCATTCGTCCTCGATGGCGGCGGCGCTCTCGGGATGGTCCAGCGTCTCGCGTCGTACTGATGCCTGCCAATATGGGTCTCGCGAGGAGTGGGCCATCATCGACGCCCGCCATGACGTGCCGATCGAGACATCTTTGCCCGATGGTGTCGTCAGTCCGTTGTGACAGGCGAGGCAGTTATCGGATGTGTCGAACGACAGACGCTCCACCGAGGGCTTTTGAGAATCGGCCTCAGGGTGTTGTGAAGACATCGCAGCGAACGAGAGCACCAGAGCCGCTGCCCATGACAGCCGCATCACCGCCACCCTTCCCAGAGACCGCCTTCGAACCAGTCCCACAGCATGTACGCGAGAAACTCAACCGAGTGCTCGCTTCGCTCGGTCACCGGAATACGAACGCCCGCGTTCATCACCACGTGTTGGCGCTTGCTCAAGCTCACTTGCAGTTGCGGCACGACATCCCAGCGATTCGACGCATGAGGTGTCAGCTCTCGCGCACCAAGCACCTCCAACATCGGCGTCCATGAGCGTCCGAAGCGGCCGTGCAGGAACGTACGACCGCCTGCTGCACGCCAGAACATCTCGGCGTCGGCTCGCACGCGATCGACCGGCTGCTCGGTTCCTCCCTGGACCTGGATGAAAGCCTCGCTCGGCAGGCTTTGTCCGTATGCGATGAATGGTTCGATGATGGTGACGCCCTCACCGAGCTGACGGGATTCCTTCCCCGTCGGCAACGAGATTTCAGCGCCGGCGCTTAGAATCTGGCCACGCGGAAGACTGTGAAAGAGAACCTGCTTGACGGATACAGCCACGTCTCCAAGCCCTGCCCGCCAGCCTTGGCCCGACGAGTTCGCAACGATCGGAACCGCGAGCTCCATCTGACTACGAGCACCAATCCGACGCTCGTAGAAGAATTGATTGGTGATCGACGTGTTCCGACGAGTCACGCCGAGGCTCATCACCACTTCGTCTTCCGGGAACGCTTTCTCGGTGACGAGCAACCGAGGGAAATTCAGATCACCACGCGGCCATGTGCGCTCGCGGCAGAAGTCGCGGACGTAGGTCACGATTCCCTCGAGCTCCTCCTCGGACAGCGCCTCTCCAAACGCAGGCATGCGCCGTGACAGTGCGCGCACCGGACCGCCCTCGTGTGCAACGGCAAACCAATCCGACGCCTGTTCTCGAGTGGCAAAGCTGCAATTGGTGAAATCAGGCAACGGTGTATCGAAGCCCACGATGTCGATCGATTGGCCGCGACCATCGTGACCGTGGCACGCCGCACAGGCAGCCTCGTAGGCGGCATCCGCAGATCGATGCTCACGAGACGATTGAGCAGTCGCGTTCCCGTTCGCGATCACACCAACGAGAACAACGCCAACCGAGAGTATTCGCCGCATTCGCATCGAGGCGTCACATCTAGCACGTGCACCTCATGAACGCGAAGCTTGCGAACGCGTCTGAGACTCGATCTCAGGGATATGGACGTCCTACCGGGCCATGGTCGAGCTAACGATGTGGAGTGTGAGGCTAGAATCAAAAGACGACGAGCCTGGTTTTTTACATGAAATGACAACGACCGACCCCGACGCGCTCCGCCTCGCCGCCATCGTCAGCTGTTCCGACGACGCCATCATCAGCCAGTCCCTCGACGGCATCATAGAAACGTGGAATCCCGCGGCAGAACGGATGTTCGGCTATACAGCGGCCGAAGCCGTCGGCCAGCACGTGGAACTTATCGTCGCCCCCGAGCACCGCGACGACGATAAGCGGGCCACAGAACAAGTCCGCAGCGGGACGCCCGTTCATCACCTCGAAACGGTTGCCATTACGAAGTCGGGACTGACCGTCGATGTCTCGCTCGCGTTGTCACCTGTGGTCACGCCAGACGGCGCCATCATCGGCGTGGCGAGAATTGCACGCGATATCTCTCGCCAGAAGCTGGTCGACCGTGATCTCGCACGCCTGGCGGCGATCGTCAATTCGGCTGACGACGCCATCGTCAGCAAGAATCTCGACGGCATCGTGCGGACGTGGAATCAGGGAGCGGAGCGGCTGTTCGGCTTTACGGCGGACGAGATCATCGGCAAGTCCATCACCCTCATCATTCCGCCCGAACGGCTTGCAGAAGAAGAGCACGTGCTCTCGGAAATTCGCGCGGGACACAGCGTTCGCTTTGAAACCGTCCGAAGACACAAAGACGGTCACCAGATAGATATCTCCCTGTCGGTTTCTCCTGTCATGACTCCAGACGGACGGATCGTCGGCGCATCCAAGATCGCCCGCGATATATCCGAGGAGCGCCGTCTTGCACGTGCGGCGGAAGAGGCGAATCGCGTGAAGGACGAGTTTCTGGCGATGCTGTCGCACGAGCTGCGCACCCCCCTGAACGCGGTGCTCGGCTACACGCGCATGCTCCGCCAGGGACACTATTCGAAGGGGCGTCAGGATCGCACGATCGAGACAATCGAGCGCAATGCAAACATCCTGGGCCAGCTCGTCTCCGACGTGCTCGACGTGTCGACCATCGTCAGCGGCAAGATTCAGCTCAAGCCAAAACGCTGCGACCTCGTGAATGTCACCGAATCTGCCGTCGACGTCGTACGGCCGTCAGCCGACGCCAAGGGCGTCGCGTTGACGGTGCACGCGCCTCATCAACCGATCTGGGCTCAGTGCGATACCAATCGCTTACGACAGGTCTTGTGGAATCTGCTGGCCAACGCTGTGAAATTCACGCCAGCCGAGGGCCAGATCATCGTTCGCATCGAAGAGCACGGTCGGCAGGCCATTATTACCGTAAGTGATACGGGGGCGGGCATCAGCGCCGAATCGCTTCCGTACATCTTCCAGCGGTTCTGGCAAGGCGAGCGACGAGACAAGTACGCACAGGGCGGACTCGGTCTGGGGCTGGCACTGGCGCGGCATTTCACCGAACTTCATGGCGGTACGATCACCGCCGCGAGTGAGGGCGAAGGGCACGGTGCCACCTTCACGGTCGTCCTGCCTCTCTCGGGTCAGGGCGCCGTCGTTCGAGAGTCTGCCAAGGAAAAAGACAGGCTTCGGCAGGCAGGCTAGCGCCTAGTCGTTCATAAAGACGCGCAACCGGCGCGGCTTTACATAGAGCGTTTCTCCAACAGCAGGACTCAACGTCTCGTACTGCTCTCGTCCGAGATCGACCTGAATCAACCCACCAGTCGCCTCTGCAAGCTCAATCTTCGCGATAGCCCCGGCCGTACGCACGTCCTTCACGGTGGCCCACAATCCGCCACCTTCGTCGGTACGGCCGATGTCGAACTCGTGCGGTCGCGTGTAGCCAGATGCCACACGGGGCTCCGCGCCTTGATGATCCGGATATTCGACGGCGAGCGGACCGAGCAGCGCCTTCCCGTTCTGGACTCGACCCTGAAAAATATTGACGTTTCCGAGGAAATTCACGACGAACGGGGTTGCCGGATGTTCGACGACATCTTCGGGCGCGCCCTGCTGTTCGATCTTCCCCCTGTTCATGACGATGACGCGGTTCGCCAGTTCGAGGGCCTCTTCCTGATCGTGCGTGACGAAGACGCTCGTCAGATGAATGTCGGCGTGCAGGCGTCTGAGCCAGCGACGCAGTTCCTGCCGCACCTGGGCGTCGAGCGCGCCAAACGGTTCGTCGAGCAGGAGCACTTTCGGTTCGACAGCAAGCGCGCGCGCAAGTGCGACACGCTGACGCTGTCCGCCGGAGAGCTGCGACGGGTACCGATCGCCAAGGTAATCAAGCTGCACGAGCGCGAGCAGCGACATCACGCGCTTCTTGATCTCCTCGTCTGAAGGACGCTCTGGGCGAGGTCTCACCCGAAGGCCGAAGGCGACGTTTTCGAAGACCGTCATATGACGGAAGAGAGCGTAATGCTGGAAGACAAAGCCCACGCCACGGTCACGTGTATCGCGACGGGCCACGTCGTGCCCGTCGAAGAGCACCGTGCCGACATCCGACGTCTCGAGGCCGGCGATGATCCGCAGAAGAGTGGTCTTGCCGCAGCCAGACGGACCGAGCAGCGCGACGAGCTCGCCGTCAGCGACCCCGAAGCTGATGTCGTTGAGAGCGACGAAGCTGCCGAACGCCTTCGTGACTCGCTGGACTTCAATGCCCATGGACTTCTACCCGCCCCGCGAATTCAGCAGGGATGACCTCCTGATGCACGCGCCGCTCAGCGACAACCTTCAGGACCAGCGTGACCAGCGCCAGCAACGTCAACAACGACGCGACGGCGAATGCCGCCTGAAACTGATACTCGTTGTAGAGAATCTCGACATGCAGCGGCAGCGTGTTGGTCTCGCCGCGAATCTTGCCTGACACCACCGACACGGCACCGAACTCGCCAATCGCGCGCGCGGTGCAGAGGATGACGCCATAGACGACTCCCCATTTAATGTTCGGGAGCGTGACGCGCCAGAAGATGTTGAAGCCGCCGGCGCCAAGAACGCGAGCCGCCTCTTCCTCGTCCGTTCCCGTGGCCTGCATCAGCGGAATGATTTCGCGCGCCACGAACGGGAACGACACGAATATCGTCGCAAGCACGATCCCTGGCACCGCAAAGACGATGCGCAGGCCACTCTGGGCGATCCACTCGCCGAGAAAGCCCTGCCGACCAAAGAGCAGCACGAACACCAGCCCGGAGATGACCGGCGAGACGGCAAACGGCAGGTCAATCAGCGTTGTCAGGAGCTGCTTGCCGCGAAACTCAAACTTCGCAATCGCCCAACCGGCGCACAACCCGAAGATCAGATTCGCCGGCACGGCGATGGCTGCCGCGGTGAGCGTCAGCAGTAGCGCAGAAACCGCGTCCGGCTCCTGCACCGCGCTGCCGTATGCCGACACACCGTTCCTGAACGCCTCAACGAAGACCGCGCCGAGCGGCACGCCGAGAAAGAGCGTCAGGAACGCGAGCGCGACGACGGTCAGCGTCCATCGCACGGCCCGCGGTTCGGTGAGATGCGGCTTCACTGTGTCACCTTCACTGTGTCACCTTCACTGTGTCACCTTCACTGTGTCACCTTCACTGGGCCACCCGCCGACTGCTCCAGGCCTGCAGTCCATTGATGACAAACAGCAGCGTGAACGAGATCACCAGCATCACCACGGCCACCGCAGTTGCTCCCGTGTAGTCGTACTGTTCGAGCTTTGTGATGATGAGGAGAGGCGAAATCTCCGTGCGCATCGGCATGTTGCCTGAGATGAAGACAACCGATCCGTACTCGCCGATTGCGCGCGCAAATGACAACGCGAAGCCAGTCAGCCAGGCGGGAATGAGATACGGAAGGATCACGTGACGGATCGTCAGCCACCTCGTCGCGCCGAGGCTCGTTGACGCTTCCTCCACCTCCAGATCGAGGTCTTCGAGTACTGGCTGCAGCGTGCGAATCACGAACGGCAGGCCGATGAAGATCAGCGCCACGGTGATGCCGGTCGGCGTGAACGCGACGGACACGCCGAGATTCGCGAGCGGACGACCCAGCCAGCCATTCGGCGCATACAGCGTGGTGAGCGTGATTCCCGCGACCGCGGTCGGAAGGGCGAATGGCAGATCGACCAGCGCATCGACAATCTTCCGCCCGGGGAAGGAATAGCGGACGAGCACCCACGCCACCAGCATCCCGAACACGCCGTTGATGACGGCTGCCACAAAGGACGTGAGCAGCGTCACGCGGTACGACGCCACCACTCGCGGATCAACGATCGTGGCCCAGAAGGCATCCCACCCCATCGACGCCGTACGTAGTGGCAACGTTGCAAGCGGGATCAGCACGATGAGGCTCAGGTAAAACACCGTGAACCCCATCGTCATCCCGAAGCCCGGCAGCACCGAGCGCTGAACAGCGCGGACCGCCACGTCCTATTCGCTTCCGGGTTTGTAAATCTGATCGAAGAGACCGCCGTCGGCAAAGTGCGTCTTCTGTGCCGCGGCCCATCCTCCGAATAGATCGTCGACGGTGAAGAGGTTCGTCTTCGCGAAGCTCTCCGCGTACTTTGTCAGCACCTTCTCATCGCGAGGCCGGTAGTGATGCGTCGCGGCGATTTCCTGACCGTCCGGCGTGTAGAGATACTGCAGGTAGGCTTCCGCGAGTGCGCGGGTCCCTCTCTTGTCGACGACCGCGTCGACCACCGCCACCGGCGGCTCTGCTCGGATGCTCTGCGCCGGAACGACGATCTCCACCGCGCCCTTGGACTCCTCAATGGCGAGATATGCCTCGTTTTCCCATCCGACCAGGACGTCGCCAATGCCTCGCTGCACAAACGTCGTCGTCGCACCGCGTGCGCCGGAATCGAGTACCGGGACGTTGCGGTAGAACTTCGTGATGTAGTCACGCGCCTTCGCATCGTCGTGGCCGTTGGCAAGAAGCGCCTGACCGTACGCGGCAAGGTACGACCAGCGGGCGCCACCTGAGGTCTTGGGATTGGCTGGAATGATCCCGACGCCAGGCTTGATCAGATCGTTCCAGTCCTTGATCCCTTTTGGATTTCCCTTGCGAACGAGAAAGACAATCGTCGATGTGTAGGGTGCGCTGTTGTACGGCAGACGCTTCTGCCAGTCTTTGGCGATGACTCCGGCGGTGGCCGCTGCGTCGATGTCGTACGCAAGCGCGAGCGTCAGGACGTCGGCCTGCAGGCCGTCAATGACCGCGCGAGCCTGCGCGCCAGACCCTCCGTGCGACTGCCGTACCGTGACCTTCTGACCGCTCTTTCCCTGCCAATAATTCGCGAACGCGGCATTGAAGTCTGAATAGAGCTCACGCGTCGGGTCGTACGACACGTTGAGAATCTCGATTGCAGCAGGCACAGCCTGGCCCAAGGATGGCGACGACTCACGAGAGCAGCCTGCTGCAAGCAGCGTGACGAGCAGAACGAGCGTGGACCTGAAGGGCATCGACGGGCTCCGGTGTCTATTGGCTAAAAGGCCAGCTGGATGCGAAAGAGAATGACGTCTTCACTGGGACGTACAGCGGTGGAATCCTCGTCGAAGACCGTTCGTTCGTAGGTGCCGTACCACTTGATCCACGCGTTGGGATACCAGTTGGCGCCCACCGTCCATTGACGAGCGGTACGACTCGATCCTGCGGACGCCAATCCAAAGGCGAAGATGTCGCGATCGAGGAACAGGTCGCTGTAACGAGCAAGCAGCTGGAGTGCCCCCCACTGTCCCTTGGCCGGATCGAAGCTGTTGCGAGGCTTGACGCCTCGATCCGAGGCGGCCTCACCCGTCACAACGTACGACACGGTGACGTCCCACGCATTGTTGGTGACCTGCCGTGCGACCGCTCCGCGGGCAACGTCTTGTGTCGATCTCGCATACTCGGCGAACGCTCCAAGCGACTTGTAGTAGTAAAAGACCGCCGGAGACACACGCCGTCGCGTTCCTGCGGCAGTCGCCCCGGCCGCATAGGAAAAGAACGCCTGCCCCACCGATGTGCGAAATGAGGGGAGCGGCCCGCTCTGATCGCCGTATGTCCCACCGACATGGAAGCCAAGTCCGTTCAGCGGGCCCGACGCCGCGGTGCCAGTCGCACGAAATGGCTGAACGACGATGCGGCCGCCAAAGTCTTTGTCGCTGTTGGAATCGACTTCTGTGGAGAGACTCGTGCCGTCCGGAATACCGTTGAAGAGACCGCCCGCGTAACCGAACTTGCCCCTCACAAGATCTCCCTGTGCCTGCACGCCGATGTCGCGGTTGGGCACCAGACTCGAGACAAGCGATCGTTCCGGAAAGAGCACAAAGGCGTCGCCGATCAGCAGTTCATACCCGACGGGCGTCTTGTCCTTGCCTGTGCGGATCCGGAACTTCGTCGAAAAGCGCATGTCGAGATACGCGTCGAGCACGATGGTCTGGCCATTGCCGAAGTCGGGCATCACCTTGAAATCAAAATAACGAGCCACCCGCCCGGACAACGTCGGACGGATCTTCCGGATGACGAAGGTGTTGGTGATGGGCAGCGGTTCGTCGAGAGCAAAGCGTCCGTCGGTCTGCGCGACCATGCCAAACGTGAGCCGGTAGTCGCCGTCGGCCGACTGCAGAACGAATCCATCGTTCCATCCCGCCGTGAACGGCGCGGGCGTCGTTTGCGGTGGATCTGGATCCTGCCGCGCCTCAGTGGAACTGGCCACAGCCAGGACCATGGCGATCATCACGAGCGAGCGAACGAACATCGGTTCTCCTTTGGGTCGGTGCGACTGGGGACTTCGATCCCCCGCATCCTCATAGGCAAGCTGAAGGCCGACTGATCTTCGAGACGAATTCCTGGCATTTCGAAACAAATGAAGTTTGTAACCGTTATATATACTAGTTATCCGTTATATTTGATTGACAATAACTATCCCATGTCACAGAAACAGAGAGGCACTCCGTCACCTCGGACGCCGACGGATCAACTGATCAACGGCGACTTACGGATCGGCGAAGAGCGTCTGATTGGCGGGGATACCGGCCTGGCCGCCGTCATGAGCCGCGCCCGCATCGTCGCGCGGAGCAATGCTCCTGTGCTCCTCTTCGGCGAAACGGGCACCGGCAAAGAGATCATCGCGCGGGCGGTGCACGAGAATTCCCCGCATCGCAAAGGTCCCTTTCGGCGGGTGAACTGCGGCGCCATCTCCCCCGAGCTCATAGATTCAGAACTGTTCGGCCATGAGGCCGGCGCCTTTACCGGTGCAGTCGCGCGGCGACGCGGATGGTTCGAACAGGCTGATGGCGGCACGCTGTTTCTCGACGAGATCGGTGAGTTGTCGCCGCCGGCCCAGGTCAGGCTGCTGCGAGTCGTACAGGAGGGCGAAGTCGTGCGCGTCGGTGGCGAACGAGCCGTGCATGTCAACGTTCGAATCGTCGCAGCCACGCATCGCGACCTCCCCGCCATGGTCGAGACCCAGACGTTTCGCGAGGACCTCTACTACCGCCTCGCCGTCTTTCCGATCGTCATTCCCCCGCTGCGCGATCGGCCAAGCGACATCCGCGCGTTCGCGGAATACTTCGCCGAACGGGCCGCCAATCGTTTCGGTCTTCGCGCGATCGCCGTCTCCGAAGACGATGTGGACCTGCTGACGGCATATCGATGGCCGGGCAACGTGCGCGAGATGACCGCAGTGATGGATAGAGCCGTGCTGCTCGGACAGGGCCGCACGCTCAACGTGGCCGCAGCGCTCGGTCAGCGCGCCGGCGCAGACATCGGTTCGACAGAGTCTTCGATGGCCCGGCCGACCCGCGCCTCGCATGTGGAGCCGCTCGACGACGTCGTTCGACGCCACATCGAAGTGGCATTACGAGCATCGCGCGGGCGTGTCGAGGGCGCGCACGGAGCCGCGCGCATGTTGCGGATCAACCCCCACACGCTGAGAGCGCGGATGCGGAAGCTGGGAATTGATTGGACCTCTTTCAGAGGCAACGAAGAGGGGACGGAGAGAACGGGTTCACACGGAGAAACGGAGCAACGGAGAAAGAGATAACAAGTGAGGTAACAAGTTTTGCTTTTATGAACTCCGTTCCTTTCCTCCGTGTTGATCCGTTCCCTCCGTCCCCTCCGTCAACTCGCGCTCCACCGCGGATCGCTCCCACTTACCCAACGTGGCTGCTGCTCGATAGGTGCTGTTGACGAAATCGCGAAGCGCCTGTTCGGGGGCCGCCGATGTACGCACGGCCTCGTACGGAAGGATGAACTCGCCTAACTCGCGATGATAGTACGCGCCCTCGGGCTGGACGCGTGCCTCCTTCAGACCACCTGGCTCGGGAACGGCATAGGCATAGAAGGCGGGCTCGAGCAGAGGCGCGCTTCCGGGCCAGAAGCCGTGACTGATCACCTCATGGGAATAGGCTTCGCGCATGAAGGCCGGCCCTTCACGCGAAGGTGCGGGTCTTCCAGAAAAGCGCGTCACTGCAAGGTCGAAGGCGCCCCAGAAGAAATGGATCGGGCTGCACTTGCCGATGAAGTCGCACCGCGCCGCGCTCAACACGCGCGCGATTGACGTCACCACTCGCCAGAACCGATTCACGGCGTCGGTGTCGTACGAATGATGCTCGACATCCTGATCGAGTCGGATCGGCACCGGCACTTCGACGGCCACCGGCCAAATCTTGACCGGCAGCGACATCTCGCGCAGCAGCGCCATCACCGTGGCATAAAACTCGGCAACCGATTGCGCGACGAGCGGCAGACTGCGCAGATCGCCGTCCGAGGTACGAATCAGCAGGCGATGGTCGGTGAAGTCGAATTCCATCGTGAACGAACGCTGGCCGTATGGGAGCATCGGCGTTGACAAGCCGCGGGGGGTGAGCTGCAACGCGATGCCCCAACTGTGATTGAGTGGCGGCGCCTGGGCGAGTGCGACTTTGCCAACGATCTGGGACCACATATGAAGGGTGGCGTACGTGTCCTTCCACTCCCCCAGTGGCAGCGCTGGCCAGGCCGCGTCATTCATCGCTCAGTACTCGGCGAATGCATCGTCCGGATAGCAGTAGAGCCATCGTTCACCCGGTTCTGCGGATGCCACGACGGGATGGTTCGTCGCGTGCGCGTGCTTCGTGGCGTGTCGATTGGGTGAATTGTCGCAACAGAGCGTCGTGCCGCACTGCTGACATATGCGCAGATGGACCCATTTCGATCCGATCTTCACGCACTCGTCACACTCGTAGCGCTTCGCGGGTTTGACGTTTGTGATCGCGCCCAGATGAGCGCATGTGTCGTCGGGCATGACGTAAGAACTTACTCCCGATCGCCGCGTTTTACATCCGGAAGAGGCGGGTGATCTTGACGACGAAGCTCCGGCTCTGAAGACCGGGAAATCCTGGAGTGCGGCTGTCGCGATTGTCGTTGAAGACCACAAACAGATCGCTTCCTGGCGTGTATTCCCACCGAAACCGTACGTTCGTGCCGATGGTGTGCGAGGCCGACGAGTACTGCGTGAGCATGCCCAGCATCGTCCGCGGCGTGAATGAATAGGTCGTGCGCGTCGAGAAGAGCGAGGTCGCGAACTGGCCGTACGGAAGATCGACCCAGTTGACGGTCAGCACCGGCTCGATCACAAACCGGGATGACGCATTGACCGCGCTCTTGGCGAGCGCGATCTCCGTACGCTTGCCTCCGTAGAAGGTGCCGTGCGTCAGTTTGATGGTGCCACTCGCAACGGGCCACTGCGGGCTGAATTGATATCCGCCACGTATCTCCGAGAAGCCGTAGCTGCCAACCGGGACGGTCACGCTCGGTACCACGTGAAACGGCTGCGCGATGACCTCGCGGTTCGAGGCGAATTCGATCGCAAAGCTGTCGGCGTTGCGCATGTCTCCGCGGAACGCCACTTCAGAGTTGCGCGACTGGAGTTGCCCTGTCGGCGAGGTGATGTAGTCCTGAGTGGTGTCGAAGATGAACTTGCGGACGCCTGGGACCGACTTCGGCCGCGGGCTGAAGCGCGCGTACGCCGAGTCGCGCCTGAAACGGGTCCTGCGGGCAAATCCCACGTCCGCATTGAAGTTGTCGTCCATCAACATGTGTTCGACCTGCAAGCCGTAGCGATCCGCACCGTAATCGAGCTGCGCACGATAGCTCAGATCGCTTCCAGACTTTCCAGGTGTCGTCGTCTTCGCAAGGTACGTGTTGATATTCAGGTTCTGGTAGAACGCGAACACGCCGTCGACGCCATAGAGTTGATTGCTGCCGACACCTGACGAGTTCAGCGAGCGCGATGTCATCAGCACGCCGATCGCGCTGCGCCTGAGGATGTCCCGCTTGATGCGAACGACGCCGAAGTTCGTGGAGCGCGTTCCGAGATGGCTCTCGTCGCCCGTTTGAATATCGAGCACGCCGATGCTGTACGGACCGGCCTTTCCCGTCATGCGGGCGCCGGCGCGAATGGGAACCTTGTGGCCGTTGTCGAGCCCGATGCGCCGGCTGAAGAACAGGTTGGGCATGTCGGTCGGGTTGGGATTGAGACCCATGCTTTGCCCACCAGGGCCGAGATTGTCGCGGCCCGTATTCTTCACACCGCCAAAATTGAAGATGCCCTGCCCTTCCAGGAAGAAATCGCGTTTCTCCTTGAAGAACGTGTTGAAGCGAGTGAGGTTGACCTGCTGCTCGTCGACTTCGACCTGGGCGAAGTCGGTGTTGAACGTGACGTCCGTCGTCAGGCCCTGGGTCACGCCGACTTTGACGTCGAGGCCTGCATTGCGATCGAACGCGTTCGACACGGCCGGCGACGCGAGGCGATCCGTTGTGACGTCGCCAATCGCAAAGGGCTTCAGCTCGAAGTTTCTGGCGGGCGGGGGCAGCTCGAGACCGACCAGCGTGGCGAACGCCGATGCCTTCTGATGGCCGCGACGCCCCATGGAAGCGGGCACCTGAGTGAGAAAGGAGGTCTCGTTCTTCCAGCCCACCTGACGACGGAAGTTGACGCCCCAGATCGGATCGCGCCCGGCACGATAGCGGAGCGACTTGAACGGGATCACCATCTCCACCGACCAACCCTTGTCGAACCGCGCGACCTTGGTCTCCCAGATCGTGTTCCAGTCGCGGTTGTAGTCGCGTTCCTCGGTGGAATACGCGTCGCTGAACCCGCCCGACATGTTCACGTGGAAATTGAACGCGTTGCGCCGGTCGTAGAATGTGTCGAAACTGGCCATGAAGACTTCGTTGTCGAAGAGCGCCGACTCGTCACGCCGCATCTCTTTGGGTTTGGCCCGCTCCGGATGCGAGTCCCAGCAGATGGCCGACACGAAAATATTCTTGTCGTCGAAGAACAGCCAGACTTCAGTTTTCTCCGTGGCCGCCTGTCCCTCGCGCGGCTCCTGCTGGATGAAGTCGGTCATCGGGTGCACATGCGCGTAGATCTCTTCGTCCACGCGGCCGTCGACGACGATCGGCTCCGTGATGCGCGTGGCGCGCACAGTGACGCGCGTTGGGCTTTCCCGATGGACGACGTCAGGCGCCACCGGCGGCGATGCCGCCCCGGGCACCACACCGCGAGGAAGATTCGACTGCGCGGACGCACCTGACACAAGGCCGAGGAAAAGGACCAAGGCCAACGAAAGTTGGATTCTGGATGGCAATGGAAGGGAACAGTATATCCCGCCCGGACAGATCTCTCGTGCCCGGACCGCGCGGTCGTCGATAATCAGATTCTGGGCACGATTCCTACCACCTACATTGTGAGCGACACATGTCGACCGTCCTGCTTCTTCTCATTTCGAACACCTTTATGACCGTGGCTTGGTACGGACACCTGAAGTATCGATCGGCGCCGATCGTCGTGGTGGTTCTCGTCAGCTGGTTGATTGCTCTTGGAGAGTACTGCTTTCAGGTGCCAGCCAATCGAATCGGCTACGGCCAATTCACAGGCTATCAACTCAAAATCGTACAGGAATCGATCACCCTCGTGGTCTTCGCTGGCTTCGCGTATCTCTATCTGGGCGAGTCATTGAGGTGGAACTATCTCGCCTCGTTTGTGTGCATCCTGGCCGCTGTGACCTTCGCGTTCTGGGACAAGCTGTAAGTGGTCGCTCGGGCATGGATTCCCACGAGCCCGAATCGGTATAGAGTGTCCCCCGGACGTGAGCCAGACGGCCGCGTGCGCACGTCGACAAGGAGCGAATATGTGCGATCAGGATCATTTTGAGAAGGATCGACAGGACTACGAAGCGGGCGGGTTAGTGACACGGCGACAGTTCGGCGCTCTCCTTGGAGCCGGCATGGCGATGGCGCTGCCGACGGTCGCGAACGCGGTCGCGGTGACCGAAGCGGACGTGACAATCGCCACCCCGGACGGTATGTGTGACGCCTACTTCGTGCACCCAGCCAACGGCACTGCTCCAGGCGTTCTCATCTGGCCCGACATCTTCGGACTGCGACCTGCGTTCCGTCAGATGGGCAAGCGGCTGGCCGAATCGGGCTATTCGGTGGTCGTCGTCAATCCGTTCTATCGCGTCAAGAAGGCGCCCACCGCAGAGAAAGGTTCGGCGACCCCGATTGCAGAGGTGCTGCCGCTCATGCAGGCGCTGACCGAGGCGACGCAGACGACCGACGCGAAAGCGTTCATCGCATGGCTCGACAAACAGCCCTCCGTCGCCAAGAACAAGAAAATCGGCACGCAGGGGTATTGCATGGGTGGCCCGATCACGTTCCGCACCGCGGCGGCGGTACCCGCTCGCGTCGGTGCCTGCGCCTCGTTCCATGGTGGTGGACTCGTCACCGACATGCCCAACAGCCCGCACCTGCAGGTCGCAAAGACCAAGGCGCAGCTGCTCATCGCGATCGCCGCCAACGACGACATGCGATCACCCAATGAGAAGAACGTGCTGAAAGAAACGTTCGAGAAAGCCAAGCTGCCCGCGGAAATCGAGGTCTACACGGGCGCCGCACACGGGTGGTGTCCGCCGGATTCTGGCGTCTACAACCAGCCGCAGGCTGAAAAGGCGTGGGGCCGTCTGCTCGCGCTGTACGGAAAGGCACTCGCCTGAATACGACGAGTTGACCGCTCTTCATATGTATGAGCACGCTGACCGGCGTGCTCATACATATCTCACCTCGACGAAAAGACCCGTCAAATACCTCCGCAAAATCGCTGGGTACTGATTCTGCTTCAATCCTTTGCATCACCGATGTGATCGCGAAAGGAGGATAGGTCATGTGTACTCACGTCACGCGACGTCTTGGCCTCCTTGGCAGCTGTGCCACAGCGCTCTTTCTGTGGAGTCCCGCAGTACAGGGAGCCGACAGCTCTGTCGATTGGATCGATCGCGTCAATGTGACGATCTCGGGAGATACGTTGCAGAAGACTGGCGGATGCAACGGATGTGAAGACGCTGGTGCCTCGTCCAGACAAGCCATCTGGAGAGGCGATGGTTACGTGGAATTCAGCCCCGGCGAAATGAACACGTTCTGGCTCGCGGGGCTCGGCCACAATAACGACGGCACGGCGTTCCGTGACATCGAATTCGCCTTCCGCTTCAACGGCGCCGGACAGGCCGATGTGATGGAAAACGGTGTCTATCAAAATGGGAGCGACACGACGTACAGGGTTGGCGACGTCTTCCGCATCGCCATTGTCAACGGCCGTGTGCAGTACTCGAAGAACGGCACCGTCCTGTATGAGAGTCACAGAGCGCCCGAATATCCTCTGATGCTCGACACGTCTCTCGGCAACGTTGGCGCGACCATCCGCAATGCTCGAATCTCGAATGACTACTTCGACGGTGAAGGAAGTGCGACTCTGAGCCGTTTCGAGCGACTCGATGCGAATCGGGATGGACGTATCCAGCGGTCTGAATGGCGAGGATCCTGGGGTGCCTTCGAGGCACAGGATCTGGACGGCAACAACGTGTTGACCTGGGACGAGTTCTCGTCCGACGGGTATGACACGCGGTCCAGCACCCGGAGCATCGACGTCAATCCCGGCCAGCGGTGGACTGACACCGGCCTCTGGGTATCAGAGGGTGACATGGTGATGTTCACGGCAGCCGGCACCATGCAACTGAGCACGAATGCCAATGACGTCGCATCACCGAACGGCGCACGAACGAACCGCCGCGCCGCCGATGCGCCGCTGCCCGGCTATGCTGCCGGTGCCTTGATCGCGCAAATCGGGAACGCGCCTCCGATGTTCATCGGCAATGAGCGCTCCCTCGTGGCATCGACGGCCGGTCGGCTCGCCCTGGGGATCAACGACGACTACCTCGGCGACAACCGCGGAAACTTCCGCGTCGATATCACCGTTCGTCCGCGTTACTAAACCTCGTTCATCTACCGGCGGCCAGAGCTCGCTCTGGCCGTCGGTCGCTTCTTAGAGAGGCTCTTTCGCTTTGGTCTTGTTGACCCGATCCAAGTGGTCAGCCACCTTGTCCACATCGGTCCGCTGAACGAGGTCCATAAACTTCGGCGAGCGAATGGTCTGATGAAGGCCCAGATGCTCGCACACTTCTCGGAGCATCTGCAGAACGACCGTCATTTCCTGCTCGGAGAGCAGATTGATCTGTAAGTCGAGCTGCGCTCGACGATCGGCATCTTCGGTGATCCGGTTCTGACTGGCGAGCACGAACAACGTCAGGAAGATCGCCTCGAGACTCACGATGGTCGTCAGCAGGCTGAATGGATACGGATCGAAGGGACGTACTGGCAGGAAACCACTATTCGCCGCAATCCAGATCGAAAACCAGACGAAGTGAACGACGATCATCGACTCGCGAGCGGCAACCGTCGCGACCTTATCGCTCACGCGATGGGCAAACGTTCGGCGGCGTTCGGCTTTCTTCTGGATGCGCGCGACGGTCCGAATGTTCTCGTCGGCAACGATTGACGACGACGGGTCCCGGTCGTCCACCGGCTCGGGTGTGTTGGCGGCCTCATCCATATAGACGAAAATGACAGCTGCAATCCACGGTCCTCAGACATTGAGAGGCGAGCTTTTTGCCTGTGGACTAGCGGTGGCAGCTCGTCTTCGCGTTCCTGCATCGGGCACGGCACTCCTGCTCATCGACGTTATCAACGACCTCGCCTTTTCGGACGCCAGCTCACTGATCGCCGCCGCCGAGCCAATGGCGCTGAGACTCGCGGCACTCAAACGCCGCGCCGCACACGCGGGCGTACCGACCGTCTACGTCAACGACAACTTCGGGCGCTGGCGATCCGACTTCCGACAGATCGTGGCGCACTGCACAGCGCGCTCGTCACCAGGCCGCCTCGTCTCGTCACGCCTTCGTCCGACCCAGCGGGACTATTTCGTCCTGAAGCCGAAACACTCCGGCTTTCATGGCTCAGCTCTCGAGATGCTGCTGTCGGATCTCGGCATTCGGCGCGTCATCCTGACGGGCATTTCGGGAAACATCTGCGTGCTCTTCACGGCCAACGACGCCTACATGCGGAACCTTCGGATCTTTGCCCCCGCTGATTGCGTCGTCTCCAACTCGCCAGAAGAAAATGCCAGCGCGCTTCGTCAGATCGGAACCGTCCTCAAAGGACACACGGAACCCTCGGATCGCCTGCTTTTCTCACGATCAGGTCGTTAGAATGACGGCAAACATTGTAAGGACCGGCATGGCAATCGGTACTCCGTCCGTGCTAAGTTACCGCCAGCTGTTCTGAGCCGCCCGCACTGACGCGGGTTCCTCAACATGGCTTTAAGCCCGGAGGAACCCGATGCACATTTACCCCCTGAAACACGCCCATCGTTTAACAGAATCGCGGCGCGCCAACGCCATTATCGAGCCATCGGCCCGATGACGACGTTTCTCGTCAATCCCAGTCACGTGTCGTTCGGCATCGGCGTGATCACGCCGCGATGGCTCTTTGTACTCGCCGCCGCAACGCCCCCGGAGTACGGCACCCCGCAGCTGGTTGACGAGACCCTGGAGTCGTTCGATGTCTCGGCGAGGATTCGTCCGGGCGACATCGTCGGTATCGGCATTCATACGGGCAACGCGCTTCGCGGTTACGAGGTCGGCAAAGCGGCACGCGCCGCGGGTGCCTGGGTCGTGTTCGGCGGCGTGCACGCGACGCTGTATCCGGACGAGGCGAGGACCGTCGGCGGCGCCCACGCGGTGGTCACGGGTGACGGCGAACTGGCATGGCCCCTGGCGCTGCGCGACTGCACGGCCGGCACACCGCAGGCGGAATACAAAGGGGGCCGCATCGAAGGCGAGGCATTTCTCCCAGGCCGCTGGGATCTCATTGCGCGCGGACGCTACATGTGGGCGTCGGTGCAGACGGTCCGGGGATGTCCCAAGCACTGCTCGTTCTGCTCGGTCTGGCGCACGGATGGCCAGCGCCCGCGACCTCGTCACGTCGAACGCGTGGTCGAAGAGATTGTCGATCTGCGCCGACGCGGCTTTCGTTTCATCGTGCTCGCGGACGACAACTTCTATCCGGTCACGCTTGAAGATCTGCGAATGGCGGCACGCCGTCAGGACCCGACAGAACTCGAGCGCCTGACGGCCATGCGCGACGAACGGTTCGCGCTCATGGCCGCGCTCGAAGAGCTGCCAGACGACACGGTGTTCTTCACACAGATCACCATGGAAGCCGCTGAGGACCCGGAGTATCTCGATGCCATGCGTCGCGCGCATATCGCGGGCGCGCTCGTCGGCGTCGAGTCGGTCTCGCCCGAAGGGTTGAAGGACGTCTACAAGAGCTTCAACAAAAGCGGCGAAGAACTGGTGGAGCGCCTCCGCGTGTTCCGCAGCCACGGCGTGCATGTGCTTGGATCGTTCATCTTCGGTCTGCCGAGTGATCGGCCGCAGACCTTCGATCTCTGCCTGTCTGTCGCGGAGCGTTCGGACGTCACGTTTGCGCAGTTCGTGATGCTGCAGCCGCTGCCGGGAACGCTGGATTTCGAGGCGTGGGAAAAATCGCTCGGCGATGCGGCACCGGTTGTCGACGAGATCCCGCTGACACGATACTGGTTGATGCCGCCGTCCAAGCGCCCACGTGTCTATATCGAGCACTCGTCGATGACTGCGGAGCAAATCAGGGTCTGGACGCAGTCCGTCTGGGATCGGTTCTATTCGTTCTCCAGCATCTGGCGCCGCGCGCACGTTGTGAAATCGCTGAAAGCGCGACTCGCGTTCGTGCTCATCTCGAAGATCTACCGTCAGATGTACGCCAATACCGGTATCGCCACCGATAGCACGCGCATCAATCAATCGGCGCGATGGGCACGGTTGATGGCGATTCCGTGCCGCCGCCTGTTCGCCGGTACGCCGATGCCGAATCTGCAGTCGCCGCGGTCGACCTCAACTGACGCCGCGACACCCCAGTCGTGGCCAATTGTTCTCCGCAGCGGTTCTAGCGCGCGCTGAGGACACGTGACTCGTTCCGGGCGTGTTACACTGTTCTTGCCTTTCTGACAGCTGCGCTTTCGGTTTTCCGCATCAGATCCGAGTTTCCTCGCCTCTCCTGCGTTCCCGTCGCCGAGCATTCCGCTCGAGCCTGCCATCAGATATTGCGCATCCTCTGGGATGCAGGAGTGTTCCATGAGCACAAAGCTCTACGTCGGTAATCTTCCCTACGAAACCAGCGAGTCCGATCTGCGGACGCTGTTCGAAGGATCAGGCCAGGTCGCTTCGATCAACATCGTTCGCGACCGTGCCACCGGACAGGCGCGCGGCTTTGCCTTTGTCGAGATGAGCGATGCCTCGTCTGCACAGCAGGCAATCAGCGACCTCGACAAGCACGCGTATGGCGGTCGCAATCTGACCGTCAACGAGGCGAAGCCGATGGCGCCACGCGGCAACGGTGGCGGCGGTGGTGGTTTTGGCGGTGGCCGGCAGCGCCGCGATCCGCGCTGGTAAGAGATTGTCCCGGATCTCTCTAGGGAGATCCGGGAACTTCGTTTCGGCTCAAGCCACAGATCCCGTGCGCCTCGAGATAGGCACGCAGTTCGGAGGTCGACTGTTCTGTCGCCGCCAGCGCCACATACCCATCCGGCCGGACGAGGTAGAGCGCATCTCGTTCAAGACCGGCGCGTGTCATCGCGGACTGCCAGCTGAATTCATGAAGCGCGAGATGCTGGTCAGCGCACACAACACGAATCTCCGGCATCGCGCGGCCGTAGATGTGCACTTGCCACGTGAGTGACGTCAGCGGCGCGAAGTTATCCGCGCCGTCATTCGGTCCCTCGAACTGCACCCAGGGCAGGCGATCGCCGCCATGAACGGCGCCGGCATGCCCGCGGCTCAAGGCGCTTCCCCGATAGTTGACCGCCGTCTGCGACACCGTTCGAAATGCGAGGTGACGAACCGCTTTAAAGGCGAGTAGTGTCGGCAACACCCAGGGCACGACGCGTAATCGCATCACTCGTGCGATCGTCGAAGAGCTCGTCACGCCTGTAAACGCCTGATCGGTCGTCGCCACCAGCCGTCGAGCAAAGGCTATTCGCTCCGGTTCGTACGTCTCGAGGATCCGGTCGTCCGCGCGCCGCTGCAGAACCGCGGCCAGCTTCCACGCCAGGTTCACGGCATCGCCTATGCCTGTATTCATGCCCTGCCCGCCCACAGGGCTGTGAACGTGCGCAGCATCGCCAAGAAGAAATATGCGTCCGTGTCTGAATCGACTGGCGACCCGGTGGTGTACGCGATACGTCGAGAACCAGTGCACACGGTCGACGTCTACACGCAGCCACTCGATCACCCTCCTGCTGACATCGTCCCATGTCAGGTTTTCGCGTCCCCGCATCGTCGCCTCATCTTGCACGGTGCCAACGAGACGCGCGCGACGCGCGTCCTTCAGAGGAAAGACCGCGAGGAAATCGGTTCGATCGAGCGCAACGTGAATATCTCCATTCATGACCGGTCCGTGCGCGTCGACGTCGGCGACGTAGAAGAGGTGGTCGTACGTCCCGCCCGCGAAATCGATCGAGATCGTCTCGCGGACGGTTGAATGCGCACCATCACAGCCGGCGACAAACGCCGCCTCGCACAATTCGGTTTGTCCGCTGCCGTGCTGGAGACGCGCGACGACCCGGTCGTCGCCGCATTCCTCGAACCCGACGAATTCCATCTCGCGCTCGACCGACGTGCCGGCGGCTGTCAGCTGATCGATCAGCAGCCGTTCGTGCTCGTCCTGGGGAAAAATGAAGGCATACGGGTACGGGCTCGTGCCCGCACCCATGTCGCCGAAGACGGCGCGCGCGACGTGCCGGCCTGCGACCCACAGGTTCGCGGCTTCCACTTCGCGACCGCGCGCGAGGATCGCATCCGCCAGTCCTATCTGACGGTAGAACTCAAGCGTGCGCGCCTGCACGGCCAGCGCACGCGATGTCGTCCCTGGCTCTGCTGCCTTATCGACGATTCGTACCTTGATGCCGAGGCGTACCAGCCACAGTGCGAGGACCAGACCTGTGGGGCCGGCGCCGACGATCAACACCTGGTCACCAACATCACCGCGAGGAGTCCGGCGACTTCCGCTCATCTGGGCCTCAGTTGTAACCGTCATCGTCGTGCAGCGGTCAGGCTCGCGCGTCAGGTGCCGCCGCGCGCCGGCGCAGATAGCCAATCCCGTCGTCCGTTCAACACCACGACATCGAGCACGCCCGTAATAAAGGGCAGCAGTGCGGCGACGACACCCATCGTCGCGACAGTCGTGACGACGGCGCCAATCATAATGAAGGTCAGGCAGCCGGCGGCGATGGGCGTGAGGTTGCGGCGGATGCCAGTAAGACCCGGCAGAATCAAGCCGAGCGCGCCCAGCGCCTCGAAGCCGCCGATCATGCGCAAGAACCAGATCGGCAGCGGCTGTGGCTGCCCGTCTGGCAGCTGCATCGCCTCGGGTGGGGCGAACACCTTGAAGAGACCGCCGAAGAAATACAGAGCAGCGAGGAGGATCTGGAGTGTCCAGAGCACGCGATTGTTTCGAAGCACGGGAGTGATCTTACAGTCCTGGATCTGCAATCCGTCTGTGCGCCGTTGTCGTTTTAAAAGGTGCCGCATGAAACCGGTCGGGCGTCCAACTCAGCCGTTCACAAAACAGACCCCCGGCGGCGCGGATCCCCTCTATTGGTCTGTGCGCGGCGAGGTGGCGTGCGCGATCCACGTACCTCAAGCAGACTCTTCTCGCTGGTCGGAAGAGCGTTGGGCCGAAGTGCCATCCACCATGCGCACCAGGCACGGGGGCCGTTATCAATGCCAGCACTGCGCTGACTCGAAAACACCAATCGGGCGCCGGAGATTGACCGCGCCTCCCACCGACGAAGACGTAATCGATCGCCCAAGCTCGATATTGCTCGTCGACGATTTCGAGGACGGCCTCGCGATGTACGAGGAATACCTCATCTATCGCGGCTTCAAGGTCATCGTCGCTCGAAACGGGGAAGAAGCCATCGCTCAGGCACGAAGGCATCGGCCCGTTCTCATTTTGCTCGACATCCGAATGCCTGGAATGACGGGCACTGAAGTCGTCCGTGTTCTTCGAGCGGATCCTTTGTTCATTGATACGCCGATCGTCGCCTTGACTGCTCATGCGCTGGAGGCCGAACGGCGTCTCGCCCTCGAAGCGGGCTTCGATGACTTGATTGCGAAACCATGTCTTCCGGATGCGCTGGTCGCAACTGTCGAGCGGATCCTCGGTGTCGGGCGCTGAGAGTAGTGAACCTCAATCGGCGCGATGCTATCCTCCGATCGTGGAAGCGGCGCGTGATTTCGTTCCGGATCTCGACCGCTCTCCCGGAACGCTCGGCGAAGTCTTATATGCCAACGCGTCGAAGGCGCTCATCTCGGAAGCCGAGTGGGTGGATCTCGTGCGGTCCGTCGCCACGGGCGATCAGGATGCGCTTCTTGCACTGTATGAACGGGCGCATCGCGTCGTGTTCACACTGATCATGCGCATCACTGCCAACCGCGCAACCGCTGAGGAAGTTACCCTTGACGTCTTCCACGACGTCTGGCGCCGCGCATCAAGCTACCAGGAAGCCAACGGCACCGTTCTTGGCTGGATCATGAACCAGGCGCGCTCCCGCGCGATCGACCGGCTACGGTTCGAGCAGCGCCTCAAGCGCGTCGCTCCAGAAACCGGTGATCAGAGGCCAGCGCTCGTCATGTCGAGTCCCGAGGATCTCATCGCGTGCCGGCAGCAGAGCGAAGCGCTTCGCACGGCTCTGGAGATCCTCACGCCCGACGAACGGCAGGCGATCGAAGCGGCGTTCTTCTCAGAATTGACGTATGCCGAAGTCGCCGCGCAGTTGAATCAGCCGCTCGGCACGATCAAGACGCGAATCCGCTCGGGATTACACAAGCTCCGCGAAGCGCTGGCCGAGGGAGAATATCGGCCATGAGCTCGCCGCTCGACAGCAACTCGTGCGACCAGTCGGCGCAGGTGTCCGCCTACGTGATGCAGGTGCTGCCCCCAGATGAAGCGGCCGCGATGGAAGCCCACCTTGCGACATGCGCGCAGTGCCGGCAGGAGCTGGAGACCTTGCAACCGATCGCCGACGCGTTCGTGTTCTGGCCGAATGACGTCCTGCGACCACCGACCTCGCTCCAGGAGCGTCTCGCGCGCCGCATCGCGGCAGAGGCAGGCGAACATTCAGTGAGGCCGCCAGCGCCCGGACGTTCGTGGGACGAACCTGCGTGGGAAGAGGTCGCGCCCGGTATTTTCTGCAAGCTAATGGCGACCGATGCGAAGGATCACCGCGTGAGCATGCTCGTGCGACTCCTGCCTGGCGTCGAATATCCTCCTCACACACATGCCGGACTCGAGGAGCTGTTTCTCCTCGACGGCGAACTGTGGATCGACGACCGCAAGCTCTTCCCCGGAGATTACAACCGGGCCGAGGCTGGCTCCGGTGACAAGCGCGTGTGGAGCGAGACCGGCTGCACGTGCGTGCTCATTACAAGTACTCAAGACATTCTCGGACCCTGATGATCGGCGCACGCTACGCCATTGGTGCACGCCATTCGTCAGTGCATCACGGCGGATGAGCGCTTGCCGCGCTCTGTCTTCCTGATCAGCAGCACCAGCGGAATCATCAAAACGAACAGAAGTCCGAGAAAGCGGAAGATCGTCACGAACGACACGATCGCTGCCTGACGCACCAGCGTCCCGTGCACAACGGCATAGGCACGCTCGGTGGCTGTGGCCGCGTCGACACCTGCGGCCTGCATAGCACCTGTGATGCGCGCGAGCGTGGACTGAGTCGTCGGGTCGTACACGCTGACGTGCTCGCCAAGAAGAGCCGCGACGGCCTGTCGGTCGCGCTGCAGATACGTCCCGGTGAGCGCGATGCCAACGCCACCGCCGATGTTGCGCATCAAGTTGAAGAGACTGGTGGCATTCCCCATCCGCTCCGGCGTAATCGCCGACATCGACGCCGTCGTTAGAGGGACGAACAGCAGCGCCATGCCGGCTCCCTGCACGAATTGTGGCCACGCAATATCCGCGGTGCCGGCGTTGAGGTTGAGATACCCGAACCACCACATCGTGACGCCGCCGACCGCGAGCCCGGCGCTCAGCAGCAACCGCGGATTGATCGTGCTCGTCAGCGTGCCGACGACCGGCATCATGATGAGCGACCCGACGCCGCGCGGCGACATCGCCTTCCCTGCTTCGAGCGACGAGTATCCGAGGACCGTCTGCAGCATGACCGGCAGGAGCACAAGACTGCTGTAGAGCGCGAAGCCGACCACGGTCATCAGGAATACGCCGGTCGCGTACGACCGATCCGCGAAGACGCGCAAGTCGATGATGGGATGCTCGGTGCGAAGCTCGTGAACGATGAGCGCTACCAGTGCGACGGCTGACACAACGGCAAGGGTCGTAATCAGGCTCGAGGCGAACCAGTCCTCCTGCTGTCCCTTGTCGAGCACGAGCTGCAGCATCCCAATGCCGACGATGAGCATCCCCATACCCCAGTAGTCGATCCCATGCGACTCCTTGCGGAGATACGGTGGATCGAAGACGTAGCGCTTCGTCATGAGAAGCGACACGATCCCCACCGGCAGGTTGATATAGAACACCCAGCGCCAGTTGTAGCTCTCCGTGATCCACCCGCCGAACATCGGCCCAAGAATCGGCGCGACGACCACGCCGACGCCCCAGAAGCCCATGGCCCGGCCGCGCTCTTCCGGCTTGAAGCTCTCGAGCAGCACCGCCTGCGACAACGGCTGCAGCGCACCGCCCGTCGCGCCCTGGAGGATGCGGAAGAGCACGAGCGATGAGAGGTTCGGAGCAATCCCGCAGAGAAATGACGACGCCGTAAACCCCGTCGTCGACCACATCAACAGACGCTTGCGCCCGAATCGTGACGCGAGCCATCCGGTCATTGGCAACACGATCGCGTTGGCGACGAGGTACGACGTCAGCACCCACGTGGCTTCCTCGGTCGTCGCCGACATCGTGCCTGCGATGTGCGGGAGCGAGACGTTCACCACAGTGGTATCGAGCACCTCCATGAAGGTGGCAAACATCACGGAGGTGGCGACGAGCCACGGGTTGATGTGACGCGGGGACTCGAGCACGGACTCGCTCAGGGGGTATGGACGGTGGTCGTGACTGACATGCCGGGCCGCAGCAGATGCTCCGGATCCTGGCCGGCATCGAGCACGATCTTCACCGGCACCCGTTGGACAACTTTGACGAAGTTGCCAGACGCGTTTTCCGGCGGCAGCAGGCTGAAACGAGCACCTGTGGCTGCCGCGATGCTGTCGACCTTACCTTTGAATTCGCGGCCGCCATAAGCATCGACGGCGACGGTGACGGGAAGACCGCTCCGAATGTGTTCGAGCTGCGTTTCCTTGAAGTTGGCGGTAATCCAGACCTGCTCGAGTGGAATCACGGCCATCAGCGGCTGTCCTGGTTGAATGACCTGGCCGGGCTCGGCGCTCTTCCGACTCACAATCCCGGAAACCGGTGCTGTGATGACAACGCGATCCAGATTCAGCTGCGCCTGTCGCAGTGCCGCTTCCGCGAGCGCGACGCGCGCGGCCGCCGACTCTGCACGGGCGCGCGTCGCTGTCACCTGGCGCGGCGCCGTTTGCGCGCTCCGCCACGCAGCGTCTGCCTGTTCACGTCCGATCCGCGCCTGCACGAGACGGCTGTTGGCCGCGCGGCTCGCCGCGTCGGCTTCGGTGACCTGCGATTTCGCGGACTCGACCGCGGCGTGCGATGCGTCCGCCGACGCGACCGCGGCATCAAACTGCTGTTGCGCGATCTCGTCCTTCGCCAGGAGTCCGCGGAGACGTTCGACGTCGCGCGTCATCTTCGTGGCGTTTGCTTCCTGCTCGTGTTGACGGGCCTGCGCCGTCGACAATCGAGCTTTCGCGACTTCGAGATCCTGCTCGGCTTCCATGATGTCGGAATCGGCCCGTGCGACGGTGTGACGGGCTGTCTCCACATCACTGACCGCGGTCGCCGACACAATCGGAAGGTTCGCGTCGGCAGCCACAGCCTCCGCACGCGCATTCGCCAGCTCCGCCTGCGCGCGCGACACCGCAATCTCATAATCGTGCGCGTCGAGCGCCACGAGCTCGGCACCAGCCTCCACGCGCTGGTTGTCTGTCACCGAGACCCGCCGCACTGTCCCACCAATGCGTGCCGCGATCGGCATCACATGCGCATCCACCTGCGCATCGTCGGTCGACTCGCGCCCGCGAGTCACGAACATGAAGATGCCAATGCCGACCAACGCCACGAGAATGGCGCCCCCAATCAGACGAACGCGCGAACTCACGGTATGGAACCTCCGAGCGATTTCAGAAAGGCGTCGACGCTGCCGGTGGACTCGGCAAGACGCGCTTTTGCGATGGCAAATCCATAAGTGGCGCTGATGGCCTGTTCGGCGGCAACGGCCACGGCCTCCTGCGCTTGAATCACTTCCACATTGCTCGCGACGCCGGCCGCAAACCGGTCGCGCGACTGCACCAACTGCCGGTCCGCGAGTGCCTGCGCGGCGACCGCGGACTCCATCTCCTGACGCATCGCTTCCAGGTCGAGAAAGACCGAGCTGACGTCGTAATAAATGCCCGCCTTGAGATCCTCGGCCTCCGCGCGCCGTTGGCGCAGCGCCGCATCCGCCTGCGCGACCCGTCCGCGCTGACGTCCACCGTCGAAGATCGGCACGTCGACCGCGGCGGTGACGTTGAAGGTCGGGAGCGCGATGCTCGGCGTCAATCCGATCGCGCCGTAGTCGGCAGTGATGCGAGCCGACGGCAGGTGACTGCCGGCAGCGGCACCGCGATCAGCCTCGGCCGCCTTCACCGCCTCGATCGCCGCGAGATAGTCACCACGGTTCGCATAGGCGCGGTCGAGCGCCTGCTGCACCGTGGCGGTCGCATCGGGAATGGCGGGAATGTCGGTGACCAGCGTGAACGTCTGACCGATTGGAAGTCCCACGATGCGCGCGAGCTGCAGCTTGGCTTTCTGACCATCGTTCTCTGCGGCGGTCGCTCGCTGTCGGTCAGAGCTGAGGCGCACCTCCGCGCGAATCACATCAATCCCGGCAATGATCCCGCTCTGTCGCAAGTCGAGCGCTTGCTGATAGATCGCCTGAGATGCGGCGAGCTGTGCGCGCGCGGCATCGGTCCGCGCCTGAGCCGCGAGCGCCTGCAAATAGAGATTCGCCGACACGAGGACGACGAGATCTCGCGCGCTCCGCGAGGCATGGCGCGCAGCCGACAGGCGATGCGAAGCCGCGTTCGCTTCACCGCGCGCGTCCGCATCAAAGATCGTCTGCGAGAGAAAGACCCTCGCGTCGAACACGTTGAAGGGGCCGACGACGCGTGGGAAGCCGGGACCGAGCGGAAATCCGAACGCTTCGAGATTGGTCTTTCGCCTCGACTCAGTCAGAGACGCCGTCACATCGGGCAGGAGCCGGCTCAGCGCTTCCCATCGAGTGCCAGCGGCGGACGCCACATCCTGATCCGCCAGCAGCACCCCGAGGTTGTGTTGGAATGCGCGTCTGATCGCGTCGCCGATCGTCAGCACGACTGGCTCTGTCGTGGCGACGCCCTCGGGCACGCCGCGAAGGAACGAGCTACCAGCGGGTAAGGAAAGGACTTGCGGCTCCGCGCTGATCTGGCGAATCGCGGCGACACACAGAAGCATGACCGCGAGCCATCGTCGAATGCGACTCAGCTGAGGGCGATTCACGGGATAGCGGCGCGCGCTTGCGAAACGCCGAGATAGTTAATTACCATATAACTATTCACGTTATCACAACTAAGAGAGAGCACGGCATGGCGCACAGCTCGAATACCTCACGGCAGACGTCAGCGGATTTGCTCCGGTTCATGCAGGCAGTACGATCGATCCAGGTCTGTCGCGGCAATCATCCGTGGCAGTTGCTCGACCTGACGATGCCGCAGCTCACGGCGGTGACCTTGCTGGCGAGCACGGGCGGTATGCGCTGCCGCGCGCTGGCCGATCGGATGGCGATCGCGCCATCGGCGGTCACACCGCTGGTCGACCGGCTCGTGGGTCAGAAGCTCGCGAAGCGGGAAGGCGATCCCGACGATCGTCGAATCGTCTGGATCCGACCGACGGCCGACGCGCACGCCGTGCACTCGCAGCTGCTCGATGCGGGACAGCACGTGTTGAGTGACGTGCTTCGCGAGTTACCAGCCGATGCGCGACCGGATGTCAGAGAGAGCATTCGGCTGCTTGCCGACGCTGCAGAACGCGTCCTGACGACACAGACGGTCGAGGCGTAGGCGCATCGCCGTGACCATCAACGACGCCCACTGTCATTTCTTCTCGCACGACTTCTTCGCGACGCTGGCGAAGCAGCGACGTGCAGAGGGCCCTGCCGATGTGATCCGCGAGCTTGGATGGGATGCACCTGGTGATGCCGACACGCTCGCACGCCGATGGGTCGACGAGCTCGATCGCCACGGCGTTCGTCGCGCTGTGCTCATCGCAAGCGTGCCCGCCGACGAGACCTCCGTCGCCCGTGCGATCGCGGCACATCCCGATCGCTTCGTCGGCTTCTTCATGCTCGATCCATCGGCGCCGGACGCGCACGAGCGAGTTCACCGTGCCACTGCCGATATGGGGTTGCGCGGCGTGTGCCTCTTCCCCGCCATGCATCACGTGTCGCTTTCCGACGATCGGACCATGCGAGTTATTGAAGCGGCCGCGGCGCAGGCGGGAACCGCTGTCTTCGTTCACTGTGGCGCGCTGACCGTTGGCGTGCGCAAGAAGCTCGGGCTTCCCAGTCGCTTCGACGTAAGCCTCGGCAACCCACTCCTCGTCCATCGTCTCGCGGCGACGTTTCCGGACGTGCCGTTTGTCATCCCGCACTTCGGTGCGGGCTTCCTGCGCGAAGTGCTGATGCTGGCCGATGTGTGTCCCAACGTGTACGTCGACACGTCGAGCTCGAACTCGTGGGTTCGCTATGTTCCGGGCTTGACGCTTGATTCCGTGTTCAGCCAAGCGCTTCGTGTGATGGGTGCGTCGCGCCTCTTGTTCGGTACCGACTCGTCGTTCTTCCCGCGCGGTTGGCAGCGCGCGATCTACGACGACCAGAAGCGCATCCTTGATGGCCTCAATGTCGGAGTCGAGGACCAGGCATTGATTCTTGGCGGAAACTTCGATCGATTGTTCCCGGCACCGTGATGCAGAATTTACCGAAGCACTTCGCGAATGGTCTCCGACATGCTCGGCGAGGGTGCGCTCCAGAGGCGCAGCATGACGGCAGGAGGTGCCAGTGATAGGACCGCAAGAGCCGCCCATCCCGCGAACGATGTGACGCCGAGCCCGACGCCGGAAATGCCGGCAACAAGAATCCAGGTCCCGATCAGCGCTGCTTTCACGTACTCGGTGTGCATGATTGAAGTGTACGGACACCCGTGCTCGCCCGCTGTTCCCGATTGCACATCACGAGACATGAGCTGGCGATCGTCACGCGTCGGATTACGCGCTGCTGTGTCGGTCGAGCCAGCTGAGGATTTGCGTGAGGCTCCCCTTCGCCAGTGCCACGCTCGTATCAGCCGCGCCGTAGTACAGGTTGATGCCGTCGCCGTCCGCGTCGAGCGTGTAGCCGCAGGGGAACGTCACATAGCCGACGTCGCCTTCGCGCTCGTACTCCGTCTCCGGGCCGAAAATCCACGAGTCACCGCGTAGCAAACACTGTTCGGCCGTCTCCAGATCGAACAGTGCCACCCCGAGCCTGTACAAACAGCCAGCCGCCGTGCGCCTGACGCCGTGATACAGCATCAGCCACCCTCGCGATGTCTCGATGAGCGGCGGCGACAATCCAATGCGGTTGGCGTCCCACCATGAGCCTCGCCGTGCCGGTAGCACGCGCTTGTGCCCACCCCAGTTGCGCAGATCAGGCGAGAAGGACATCCAGATATCCGCGCACGGATCCGTCCAGGGACGATGGAGGAGCGCAAAATGCCCGTTGATGCGACGGGGTAACAGCGCCGCATCCTTGTCATCCGGTTGCATCACCAGCCCGTACCGCTCGAACGTCCGGAAGTCGGTGGTCAGCGCCAGCGCGACCCCGGGGCCTTCCCTGCTGAACGCCGTGTACGTCACAACGTACTTTCCGAGTTCATCGACGAAGGTGATGCGGGGATCTTCAATCCCCCACAATTCCTCCGGATGCCGTTCCGGATCGGGCCACAGCGTCGGCTCCGGATCGATCTTCCATCCGTCGACGCCATTCGCGGACCGTGCGGCGCACAAATGCGAGTGGCCTCGTCGATCTTCGACGCGGCAAAGAAGCAGCGTCGTCCCGTCGGGAAGACGCGTCGCTCCGGCGTTGAACACTGTGTGCGCGGGGTATGGCCAGCTGGCGGCCGTCAGGATGGGATTCTGTGGATGCCTGTGGAAAAGTACGTCGTAGTGCGCGGATGACGTCATGTAGTGAGCTGCAACGCGAGCGCCGGCGCAGGTTGTGTCTCGGTCCGATGGGCTGCGCGCATCTCACATAACGCCAGCAGGAACGAGAGCGTCGCCTCCGCGCCCTGGTTGCGATTGACGCGATCGGCATGAAGCCCATCGCGACAGCCGCCGGTCGACGGGTCGTACAGCCACTGCTGGATGGCGTTCTGGCCGAGGAACCAGTCGAAGGCGCAAGCACCATGCTCCATCCAGCGATCGTCGGCGCTGACGTTGTACGCGGTCAGACACGCGGAGGTGAGGGTGCCGGCTTCAACAGGCTGCTGATCAAATTCCGCCGCGGCACCGCCCCGCGCGAGAAATCCGTTACATCCGATTGGAGCAAAATCTCCATCTGGAGACAGCTGCATTGACACCAGCCAGTCGAGCGAACGAAGGCCGGCGTCAACGATGTCCGTTCGACACATGCCCGCTCCAGAGACGATGAGCGCTTGCGAGAGTCGCGCATTGCAGTACGTGACCGAATCTTCGAACCACGACCAGTCTTTTCCGCTGGATCGCTGAAACAGTCCGAATAGGCGTGTCGCCAGATCCTGGCGCAGTGCTTCGACGGTGCTATCGCCCTGAAACGCGCGAAGGTACTCCTCGATGCCGAGGAGCACGTATGCCCACGCCCGCGGGCTGGTGAACGTTGTCACGGCGGGTAATGCGGCGTGAAACAAGTCGCCGGCAAGGCTGTGGCGACCGGGATCATTCGCACGGCCAACAACCGCACCGAGTGCCCAGAGCGCCCTGCCCTGGCTATCCTCCGAGCCTTGCGGCTCGAGCCACTGCCGTGCGTACGAGAGAAAGTTTCGGAAGCGTCCAGAGGATCGATCGAACGCGTAGTTGACGAATCCCAGGTAGCGCGACGCCAGCGCACGCGCGGCGGCGGGGTCGTCGGTGCCGGCCTCCTCGAGCAGCGTCATCAGCAGCAGGGCTCGCGCGTTGTCGTCTAGGCAGTACCCATCCTCGTATCGCGGAATGCTGAACACTGCGTGCTGGAGGATACCGGTGTCGTCGGTCAGCGCGCGGACGTGCCGAAGATCAATCTCGGGCCAGCCAGCGGGACGATGAGCAAGCGTTTGTGCTTGGAACGAGCTGCGGCGGCGCCGGGTATCATTCGCCATCGCGCGCGAGAAGCTGTCGACGTACCGACGCGCCACCGCCGGCCAGGTCATCTCCTCGCCGTGCGCGGCGGCACGCGCACATATCGACCGATAGCGGACCCTATCACGCGTCAGGTCTACGACCTCACGAGCAATGGCGCTCGAATCCCTCCATGGGACAAGCACCCCGCGCCCCTCGGCCAGCAGCTCGCGCGCGTAGATGTACGGCGTCGAGATGACTGCTTTGCCTGCGCCCACGGCGTACGCGAGCGTGCCGGATGTGATCTGCGCTGCATTGAGGTACGGCGTGATGTAAATGTCGGCAGCCGACAGGAACTCTGTCAGTTCCGCCTGGCTCACGAACCGGTTGTGAAAGATCATGCTTCCGCTGACACCCAGATGCTTGGCTCGTGCCTCGAGCATCAACCGGTACGCCTCGCCTTCACGCTCGACGATATGAGGGTGCGTGGCGCCGAGCACGACGTAGACGGTGTCGGGATGGGCAGCCACGATCGCGGGGAGTGCGTCGACGACGTATTCGATGCCCTTATCGGGAGAGAGCAACCCGAACGTCAGAATCACGGTCTTGCCGTCCAGGCCGAGGCGCTCTTTACTTTCGTCATCGAGCGGAACTTGCGGGATGCCATGTGGAATCAGATCAATCTGAGCTGCGGGGATGCCATGCACCCGCTTGAGCAGCTCCACGCCTGATTCGCTCATCACAACCAGGCGCTCTGACAGCCGCGCCAGCTCTTCGAGTACGAGACGCTGAGACGGATTCGGTTCGGACAGAATCGTATGCAGCGTCGTCACGATGGGCATCCGCAGCGCCCGCAAGAGTTCCAGAAGATGCGCACCTGCCTTGCCGCCAAAAATCCCGTATTCGTGCTGGACCGACAGCACGTCCACCTGGTTGACGTTCAGAAAATCGGCCGCGCGGCGATAGGCGCTCAGATCTCCTTCGCCAATTTCGAATCGGACGCGTGACGGATAGGCATGGCGGCGACCCGCATCGTTCATGGCAACGACGAACCCGTCCGAGTCAGGTAGCTGTTCGACCAGGGCATCCGTCAGATGCGTCGTGAACGTCGCGATGCCGCAATGGCGGGGCAAGTGGTTCCCGAGCGTCGCGAATCGCCTGATCTGATCCGCTCCCCTCATACGGTCGCCCGATTTACGGTACCAGCCGCTGGCCGAGACACTGATCGCTCGAGTTCGGCAATCCGCTTCAATGCCGCGCGTCTCAGTCCTTGGGCGTCACGCGCGATGTCACGCTCCCCTTCGCGCTCAAGGCGGGGCACTCGGCGATCGAGTGCGGCAACGAGCTCAAGCAGGTCGTGCATGAGGGTCTGGTCTGATTTCGCTTTTATCGTGTGTGTTTGAGGCAAAAGGTGCGATCTCCGTGAAGCGTCGCTGTCATCGCCAGAACGACGGGTTGAGCAGCACGAGTCCGAGCCACGCTCCGAGCCCGGCGAACAGAAGCGTGAACGCGACGCGCACCTGCTTTGCAGCTGTGCGGTTGGCGACGGCGTTGCGGGACTGCCACTGGCGCCATCGCTCGGCGGAGGCATCCTCCTCCGATGTGACGGCGTGCACGGCGCTCATCGACGAACGAGACGCAGTATCTGGAACCATAGATAACCTCCTGTGCGATGTCGTTGACTCGGCGCGCCGCCACCTTCGCGCTCCCGGTCGGCGATTGTCGCCGCGTCCATGGAGCTGTGAGCCGTTGGCTCCATCGCTGAACCGGATGCGGAGCCACCCATGGCGCCAGGCTGGCGGGATATCGACGTATTCCGCTTGTACGCGCCTGGGATCAGCCGTGCTGCACGAGCTGGATCTTCAAGATGCATACTCATGACAACACTCACCTTCGTAAAAGTGCCGAGGAACTGATCGCTGGAGATGCCTTTTCAATCTAGAGGGATCGGCGAATTCGCGATGTTCTGTTATGAACAGCGGGGATTCAATGCGTGTCGGAGGGATATTGGACTGCGTGATCGCGTCAGAGAAAATCGCTGTGCCAATACAGCACGTCGTCGAACGACAGTGCGAGCGTGGGCACCCTCGCGGTCAGGGCCCTGGCCCATGAGACCTCGCCAGACTGCGGCGTTGTCACGATTGTGACTTGCGGCGGCACGAAGCCGGACGGCAGCCATCCGCGAATGACAGGTCGCCGCTCGGCAGGTTCTCGCGCGATGAGGGCCTGCAGGATGGCTCCTACACGCGCTCCAGACGCATCACGGTCGCCGCATTCCTCAATCGTCCAACTGCCATCGACGACGCTGATGACTGCGTAGGCGGCCGCGGTGATGCCTTCTTCAGCGATCACGAACAGGAGCTGACGGGCCCCGGGGGTTCCCAATCCGGCAAGCAACCGCTTCTTGGTAATCGCGTACTTGACGAGATCTTCGTCCCGTTCGAGATGAAATCGGTATCGAACAGCGCGAGCCTGACCCATAGCCACGATCGCGGCAAGGTCCCGATCCTCCCCGCCGCGCACCAGCGTCATCGGCGCACCGTACCGTAACGATTCTGCGACCTTCACTTCGACATCATGCGTCGGGATCACTTCGAACCCGTGGAGCACTGGCATCGTCGATGCCATCGAGGCGCACACTATCGCGAGATCAGCTCCCTCACGCTCCGCGTCGTCGACCAAGCGCTCGACGAGTTCGCGCGCATGGGGAGCACCGCCATGTGGGTCACTCCACACGGCACCGATACCGCAGATGCGCAGAGCTTGCTCGCCGAGCGTTCCGGAGAGGTCGCACAGCTGGGCGCTGGCTAGGATGTCGGTCCCTTCGACGAGCGCGTACCGACGCAGATGCCTACGTGCCCAGGCCGACTTCCCGAGTGCCGCATCACAGTTCGTGAATGCCTCTCGACTGAGGCCTTGGTGCGAGGCGAGATATGTTGCATCCAGAACACGGTCGAGGATGGCGCCTTCAGCGCGTACGATGGTCGCCACCTGCTCGATGCGTGAGGGATTAGCGGAGGTTGACGTTTTCCGCGCGGGGACCTTTCGGACCTTGCCCAACGGTAAATGAGACCGCTTGCCCTTCCCGTAGATCATCGAACGGCGTGCCTGCGCAGGCCGACTGATGGAAGAAATACTCAGTGCCCTCGGCAGTGGCAATGAAGCCAAAACCTTTATCGGTAATGCGTTTGATCGTTCCGTCGGTCGTTGTCATTGATCGCGTCCTTTGTTGTGAGCTGTTCGGTGAAATACGGACTATGGGAAGCGGCCGTACGGCGTGCGCCGTCCGTGCTGCAGTCGACTGGCATTCCAGATCTGACCACACGCCGTGCAGCGCCAGTACGTCGAGAGGTCTACTGCCTTGCTGGTCGTCGTCACATTCAGTGATTTGCAGAAAGGGCAGGCGCTCGGCGCGAGTGTTGCTCCGACAGGGTCAGAAGGTTGGGGGAACACGACGCTCGTCGCCTAGCGTTGTGAATTCTGGCCGAATCGCTGTTCGGCTATCCAATGATGGCTGACGGTACCGAGATCGCCACACCGATCGCGCCGTGCCCGTGTTGCCATCAGTGTGACCACAACGCCCGCGATACCGATGGCCAGAACAATCCAACCGCCGGCATTCACGAGCTCCGCTCCGCTGCTGCTGTCAACGGCGCGCGAAGAGTGTCCCACACGTATCGGCACATTGGACAGAAAGAGCACTGCGTGCGAGCCCGCTCGAGCGTGATGAAGGCGTGTGGAGATGCGCACCGCGGGCAATCGACGTAGCGCCGAGGCGCCATTTGCGGAAATAAGACCATGCGTCGAGTTTAGGCAATGCGCGCCTGGCACACTGTCCCAGACTGAACACACGGGATCGCGTCAGAGACTCTGCATCCAATTCTGTACAACGTACGCCGCCGTACCGTCGTTGCCGCGATCAGGACGCAGTCGGACTTCAAACGAGTGGGAGACACCGTCGGCATTCCTGGCGAGAACACAGATGAGCGTGTCCTCGAGCGACGCGGTGAGAGAAAGCCCTTCACGTCCCGCGGCGATCGTCACCGTCGGGTCGTCGGATTCTTCTTCGACATTCAGAACCGCGCGCCCTGCCCCTGTGTTGTAGGCATCAACCAGCCGCCTGATGCCTGCGACGATGCTCGGCCAGCGCTCAGCCGAGACCGCGCTCGTTCGCGCGGCATCTTCTTCCTGGGACTTCCTCGTCTGCGCGGCGTGCTCGTCGCGGGTGTGACGTTCTTGGCCAAGCCCGCGCGCCCACTGCGTGACGTCTGTTTCAGACCGACTGCCTTTATCCTCGCCCATAGACTCTCCTCGCAAACCCTAATATCACGCGGGCCAGCTCTACCAACGTGTGCTGTCCGGGACAGCGCCTCATGAGGTACCCCGGTCACAATTTGTAATGATTTCTGTTGCTGTGATCGTCCTCGCGTTGTCTCTGCAAGCCGTCGATGCGGAGGCGCGTGCACTGGAAGAGGCGCAGCGATTCTTTTATAACGGCGACTACGACAAGGCCGCCGCCCTGACGCAGGTCTTCTGTGCGGCTCGCCGTGACGCCCTCGAGGCGTGCGAACTGCGCACAACCAGCCTGCTCTTTCAGATCAAGCAAGCGTTCGGAGAAACGGGAGAGCGCGACAAGACGACCGCGTGGAACCGATGCGCCGTCTGTCCTGGACTCATGTCCGCGTTCCTGGCGGAGACGGCCAGCAGCCAAGCCTTTGCGCGAGAAAAGCTGAAGACCGACCCAGATGACGAAGACACACTGTTCTTCCTCGGAAAGATGGACCTGAACTACGTCTGGCTGCAGCTGGGCACGCTCGGGCGCAAGACCGGGTGGAGTGAATACTGGGAGGCTCGCCGATCGCTCGACCATGTCCTTCGACTGAATCCAGGGCACGTTCGGGCGCGTGTCGCGCGAGCGTGGGTCGATTACATCGTTGGGACGACGGTCCCACGGGGTGTTCGCTGGCTCCTCGGAGGCGGCAACAAGAAGCGTGGACTTCTTGTCGTCCGCGAGGTGGTCGAAACCGGCGGCGGTGACTTCTTCGTGCGGACTGAAGCGATGTTCGCCCTGTGGGACATGCAGGTGCGGGAACGCGAAGTCGCCGGCGCCGTCGCAACCGCACGGCTGCTCGCCCGCGATTTCCCTGAGAACCGCGAGCTGCGTAAATTCCTCTCAACTTATGCTTCGACAACACTCGTAATCAACCCAGCCCACTACGCATCGCGTGAGATAATTCACTCGATTCCTGATGCTCAAAAAAGCGAGGTCACGACGGGTTCACTCACGCGCGAAATCTCCACCCTTCGACGCCGAAGCCTTCCTCACGTCCGCTGGCGCCGCACAGCGCGGGGCGACATATCCCAAAGGGAAAATAGTCTTCTCTCAGGGTCAACCGAGCGACGCGGTCATGTACATCCAGAAGGGCAGCATCAAGATCTCAGTGCTGTCCCGGACTGGCAAAGAAGCGGTGGTCGCGATGTTGGGTCCGGGAGATTTCTTTGGGGAAGGGGCGCTCACCGGTCAATCGGTTCGGATCGGGACGGCCACCGCGACGACGCAGACAACCGTACTCGTCATCGAGAAGGGCGTCATGCTTGCCCTTCTGCGCGACGAGCCCACGTTCTCCGAACGGTTCATCGCCTATATGCTGGCGAGGAACATCCGCATCGAAGCCGACCTCGTCGATCATCTCTTTAACTCCAGTGAAAAGCGGTTGGCACGGACGCTGCTCCTGCTGGCGCGCTACGGGGTGCAGGAGGGACCGGAACGGCGGATCCCAAAGATTTCGCAGGAAACACTTGCGGAGATGGTCGGGACGACGCGTTCGCGCGTCAACTTCTTCATGAACAAGTTCAGGGACCTTGGATTCATCGAGTACAACGGAGATCTCAGGGTCAACACGTCGCTTCTCAGCGTCGTCCTCCACGATTAGCAAGTCCCCGGGACGAGTAGGCCTCGGACCCGCCGATCCACTGCCGAATCAGGGTACGCAACTCATCTGCCTGTTCCTGGAGTTGACGCATCCGCTTCGCCTGGACGGCGAGATCACGACAGATTTCCGCGATTTGCCCTTCGACAGCATTCGACAGGTCGACTTCGGACCTACGCATCGGCACCCCTTAGGCTCGTATCCTGACACTCAGCCAACTCCGCGTATGTACTGTTTGGAACGCACCCACTCACTGTTTCCAGATGGCAAAGTTCAGGCGCAGCTTCTTGCGGCCGAGGAGCTCTCGCCAATCGATAAACAGCACGCCAGAAATCAGGAGCAGACCGGCGGCCGCCGTGACGGCTGTCTGCCACGACACCTTGCCGTGCATCAGGTCGGTGGCTTCGTCCGCGGTCACCTTGGCGGTGAAGATGACCCAGGCGTCGCCCAGAAACTTACCGATCGCGAAGCCGGGCAGGATGTTCCATGGGTTCACCTTTGCCATGCCCGCGGCCGTGAACAGCGCAGTCGTCGAGAGCGGCGAGACCGCATACCCCAGCACGAACGCATTCGTCGGCCAGAATCGCCCGCCGAGCTTCTTCCCCAGGAACGAGATGTTGTCGTTCTCGGAGCGGAGGAAGATCTTGGCCGACACATGCGGCATGTAGAGCGTGAGCACGTAGCGGCCGATCACGGAACCCAGTGCCCCGGCCGCAATGATGCCCCACGGATTGGGCTGCCACTTGATGATGATGAAGGCGAGGATCGTCCACGCCGGCGGCGCGAACACGGGAATGGTATCGACCAACAGAGCTGCTACGAACGCAGCGACGTAGAGCACCTCGTTCGATTGTATGCGGTGCGCAGCGCGAATCGCTTCTTAACGAGCAATTGAAATTCTATCCATCCGGTCTGCCCTGACGATGTAGGAACCTTCGTCAGGCCGTGGTGGCTCGTCGATCGGCACTGGCTCGGGTTCTGTTGGCGGGGTCTCCGGTGTGTCGTCATCGGACGGCTTGCGATCGCCGTCAGGATGCGGTGGATTGCGCCGTTCGCCATCGCCGTCTGGTGAGAACAGTCGAGCAGAATCGCGTTTCATGTTTGGGTGATCAGCACGAACCAATCCGGAGGGCATATCGGGGCAGGCACGGCGGGGCACACCCGATGCATCGATGCGGGCATGCGCATCTCCCCCATGCTCATCAGCCTCGCGATACTCGCCACCTCCTGCGGTGGAGCGACTACGCCGACCTCTCCGTCCCCGCAGCCAACTCCAAGCGTCAGTCCAACTCCCAGTCCAGCTCCAGATCCGAACAGCTCTGCAACGCAGCACTTGTCGGGGACGATCGTCGACGACGACACGAGGGGACCGCTCGAAGGTGTCCAGATCATGGCGTGGGTGGGCCTCGACGTGCGGAATGTCGTCACCGACGCCAACGGCTTCTACGACATCCCGAGCATGAAGCGGGGTGAGTTGAAGATGCGCCTGACGCGCGACGGATATTCGCCATTCGACATCACGACGCTGCTATGGGACGAAGAGAAGGTCATCAACACGTCGCTGCGGCGGATCTGCGCACGGCCCGACCTTCCGCGCAATGTGTCAGCTGCTGTCTCGGGAAACACCGTCAGCTTCACCTGGTCAAGCGTTCCTGATGCCGTTGAATATCGTCTCGTAGTGAGCCGGCGCAACAATCCGGAAGTCGTGCATAACATCACGACGACGGGTCTCTCACACGAATGGACGGGTGCGCCGTCTGGCGACTATGAGGCGAAGGTGCAGGCGCGAAATGCATCCTGCGGGTGGGGCGGCAATGTGACCCCGGTCCCTATAACCGTTCCCTAACGGAACGATCACATCGGTCAGCGGTCGTCGGAAGGGCGGTAATCCGCTCGAGGTTCGGTTGAGGGTCTTCGGCGCTGCTCGATCGAAGTAGGTTCCGCCCATCCCTCGGCGATCAGCATTCTGGATTCCTGTGGAGGCAACGGCAGACGTTCGCCCACGTGCCGACCGGTGAGATTGACGCCGTCGATCGCGTCCGCGAGTTTTCGCGTCAGCACGACGGGCTCGACCTCAGCAGGCTCCTGCTCGTGCAGGCGTCGTTCCGGACCAGCGTAGTCGGCGCGTTCGCGATCGAAATGATCGTCCCGATGACCCATCTCTCGGTGCGAACCTCCTCCAATCCGACTGAAGTTGGAGCAACGTGCGTACCGAATTAGGGCGTGAAGGGAGGAACACAACCGCATCGGAGCTGAGCGGTGAACTGATCGTCAACCGTAATCGTGTGAGAAACGTTGAGCTGATTACATCGACTGCATGGAGATTACGCAGCCGGTAAGCCTTCGATCACAGGAGCCCGCGAAACAGTTGTTTTTTGAAGGCACCTGCCTTGCCTGAAATGCACATAACTAACGGTTCGTTCCTCGGAGGTCATCTCATGCGTTGTGCATTTCTCGTCTGTTTGGTTGGTGTCGCTCTCGCAGTCTCGGCGTGTGGCGGAACGTCGGCATCTCCGACTGCACCAACCAGTTCAACACCTGTCACGGTCAACATCGTCGCGTCAGCGGGTAATCAGGCGTTCAGTCCGAATCCGGTTCAAGTACCGTCGGGGGCACCTGTCCAGTTCATGAACAACACGAACGATCTTCACCATCTCGTGATGGACAATGGAACCCTGATCGGCGATATCGCGCCAGGCGCGTCGAGCACACCGCTACAAGTTGGCGCCGGGGGTAATTACCATTGCACCAACCATCCGAGCATGGTCGGCAGCATCAACGGCGCAACCGTACCGACTCCGCCCCCTGGCAGCGGAGACGGGTACTAGCCGCCGCCGAAACGTCTGCTCTCGCGGCCGCGGCGGTTTATTTCTGTTCGGCGAACACGTCAGCCACCTTCAGCGCGAGAGCGGCCGTGTTGGCGTGCGTGATGTTCGACGCCACGGCTACGACGATCCCGCTCTCGCGGCGCGTGATCAGTGACATCACGCTTCCGCCTGCGAGCTCACCGTTGACGCTGTCTGCCTTCGTCGCCAGCGCGAAGCGCACGAGATCGGACGGCGTGGAATAAAACGCCATTCCGCCCGCGCAGCCCGCCAGGTCGCGCATGTACATCAGTCGTCGCCCACGGCGGGGATTGTTGTCATCTGATCTCGGGATGTAGAACGTCGCGCGGTCGCCCGCCAAGGGGTACTCGGGCGGCGCCAAGCCGATCGGCTGCCAGATGACGTGGCGCATGAGCGTGAAGGGCGGGAAGTCCTCTCCGGGCTCGCCGATCTGCTCCGGACTCCACTCCTGCGCCCGCTCAGCGCCGGTGCTAGTGAGCCCGATCGACGCCACCGCGGGCGCAGTGACCGCGGACGCAGCGGTGCCGATGTTGAATCGGGTCTTCGGCGTGACCGGCGTCTGCGTGACGACATCCCTCCATCCGAACCCTTCGGCCCAGACGATGTCCCCGCCGATCCCGACCGCGATCGAGACTCCTGGCAGGTTCTGCTCCACGATGGCCGCGCGCACGATCGGCCGCGCGCGATCCACCGCTGCCGCCCATGATGGCGAGGGCGCCGATTCGCTGACCGACGGCACGTCCGGCGGTTGCGCGAAGAGAGGCGCTGCCACGGTGACCGCATGGGTGAGAAATGCCGCGAACGCAGCAATGAGGACGCCGACCGCCAGTGCTGTGCGCACGGCCCAGATCGGCAGCCAGTTCCGAGCGGTCCTCACGCCGAACAGGACCGCGGCCAGCATCAACAGGAATCCGATGACCGCCGCACCGGGTGCGTCGTCGGCATTGGCGACGTAGATACCCATCGCGGCAATGGCCAGGCCGAGGGCGATGAGGGCGAGAAGCGCCAGCGAATCTCCTTCGAGACGCTATCCGAATCGGGTAGGTTCAGCCACGCGCGCGACCAGATGCTCCACGGCGCGGACGATGTCCGCGGGTAGCGCGGGCTTCGTGAGAAAGGCGTCGAACCCGGCGGCCAGCGCCGCTTCCCGGTCCGTCTCGCGCGCATAGGCGGAGAGCGCGACCGCAGGCACCAGCCCGCCGCGCTCAGGCCTGCGCTCCCGCACGCGGCGGATCATCGAAATCCCGTCCTCGCCAGGCATCCCAATATCGGCAACGATGACCGATGGCACTTCGGCATCGAGATACTCCATGGCGCCGCGCGCATTGGCTGCCACCGAAACTTCGGCTCCGCATTCTGTAAGCACGTGCACCAGTAGCTCACGCGTGCTCTCGTCGTCATCCACGACCAGCGCGCGATAGCCGGAGAGATCCGCGAATACGACCGGCCCGTCGTCGGCGAGTACATCTATATCCTCTACCGCTGCGGCGGTGGGCAATTGGATCTCAAACGTGGCGCCTTTGCCAAGGCCGCTGCTTCGTGCCTCGACATGTCCGCCGTGCATCTCGACCAGGTGCTTGACGATTGCCAGGCCAAGACCAAGACCGCCGTACGCGCGCGTGTGGGTCTGATCCGCTTGGCGGAAACGGTCGAACACATACGGCAGGAAATCGTCGGCGATGCCGACGCCGGTATCCGTCACTTGGATGCGCGCCCACTCCGCATCGGTCGTCAACGTCACGTCGATCCGGCCCCCGGACGGCGTGAACTTGCAGGCGTTTGAGAGGACGTTCCAGAAGACCTGCTGGAGCCTCTCGGCGTCGCCTTTGACGGTCGGCGTATCGTCGATCGTCACACTCAGTGCAATGCCGCGTGCTTCAGCGCCTGGACGGACGGTGTCCACAGCGTCGAGGAGTGAACGCGAGAGCACCACCGGCTTCGCGTCGACCTTCACCAAGCCCGTGATCATCCGCGAGATGTCGAGCACGTCCGCGATCAGCTGTGCCTGCGCCTTCGCGTTGCGATCCACGATTTCGAACACCTGGCCGACACGCTCTGGTCCTACGCGCCCCTGGCGAAGCATCGAGATCCAGCCCATGATCGCGTTCAGCGGCGTCCGCAGCTCGTGCGACACCGTGGCCAGGAATTCGTCCTTCAAGCGATTCGCGTGCTCGGCATCATTCCGCGCCTTGTGGAGCGCGAGGAGCGTATCGCGCAGCTCGTACTGCCGCTGACGTCCGCGAAGCGCAGCCTGAACGGTGCTGACCACTGCCGCCAGCCGGATGGGACGATCGAGCAGCGTCACGTTCCGCAGTACCTCGAGCTTGCGAAGGATGTGCAGCGAGACGTCGCTGCGGCTGGCGCCTGTGAAGAGAAGAATAGAGATGTCGGACCATGCAGGCTGAGCCGTCAGCGTCCGCGCAAGCGAATCAATCCCTGGGTCCGAAAGTACTTCCTCTGTGAGGACGATGGCCCCCGCTCCGTCCTCGACGTCGGCGCACAGGCCCGCAACCGAATCGCACGCGTGGCTCTCGATTCCGCTGCGCGTCAGGAGGCCGACTGTCAGCGCCGTGTCGCGGCCAACTGGCGCGCACACGAGAACCCGCAGATCATTCATTCCTGCCTCAAACGCTCCTGACCGCCGATGTAGTGCGGTACACCCGTTAGCACGCCCTGGAATTCCGCAAGAGCTTTGCCAACGTGAAGCCGGGTTGGACCTATCGTGAATTCGCGAATCGTCGATTCGTGTGGGCCGGTGCGCCTCTTCATGATGGAGAGCGCTCGCCGCACCATTCCCTGCGCCTCGAAGAACCGAAGCAACACGACCGTGTCGGCGAGATAGCTGACATCCAGCGGCGTCGCCATATGCGAGCCCACGATGCCGTGCTGCGCGACGATGAGGAGAGTGGCCACGCCGCTTTCGTTGAGGAAGGAGAGCAGCTCATGCAGACGGACGAGGGGCGCCTCCACCTGGGGGATCGCATTCAGATAGCCGTTCAGGCTGTCGATCAGCACGACACGGACGTTGCCATCGATCACACTGCGGCATACGCGATGGCTGAATTCCCCCGGCGACATCTCCCCTGGCTCGATCTGCTCGATCGTAACGGTCCCCTCCTTCAGCCGCTCGCTCATCTTCATGCCCATGGCGTCGGCGCGTGCGACGAACGTGCTCGCCCGCTCGTCGAACAGGAAGATCGCAGCATGCGCCTTTATTACGCCGGAGGCCGCGTACTGCGCAGCCAGCGTCGACTTTCCGGTCCCTGCCGGACCTATGATCAGCGTCGTCGTGCCCCAGTTAAGGCCGCCGCCCAGCAGCTGATCCAGTTCGGGCAGACCGCTGTTCACCTCAGTTCCAGGCTCGGCGCGAACATCTCTCGGCGGCTTGACTTGCGGGAACACCTCGAGCCCCCCGCGGCGGATGACGAAGTCGTGGAAGCCTTCGACCGCTGCGATCCCGCGGAACTTGGCGATGCGCAGCCGGCGGCGCGCCCGGCCGTACTCGAACGGCAGCATTTGAAGCACGATGACGCCATGCGCGAGGCTCTGCAGCTGAAGATCGCCGCCCCCAGCAGAGAGATCATCCAGGAGCAGCACCGTGCAATCGCGGCCGGTGAAGAATTCCTTCAACGCGAGAATCTGGCGGCGGTATCGCAACGGATCGCGGGCGAGCAGCTTCAGCTCGGAGAGCGAATCGAGCACGACGCGCGTCGGCCTCACGCGATCGATCATGTCGAGCACGCCCTTAATCGTCTCACCAAGCTCGACTTCCGCCGGATGATACAGCGTGTACTCGTCGGCCGAAGAGAGGCCGTCCGACATAGGCAACTGGAACAACTCGACGCCGTCGAGCGACCACTGATGCGACTTCGCGATCGCGTCCAGTTCCTCCACCGTTTCGGAGAGTGTGACGTAAAGGGTTTTCTCTCCGCAGTCGCGTCCCTCTAGCAGGAACTGCAGCGCAAGCGTTGTCTTGCCCGTGCCCGGCAGTCCTTCAATGAGGTACATCCGATGGGCCGTCAGGCCACCGCGAAGCAGTTCGTTGAGGCCGCTGATACCGCTGGAGAGGTGATCGGGATGCTTGTCTTGCTCAGGCATGCAACCAAATAGTAGCAGGCAGAAATCGCTTTGTATTCAAGCTCGACAGCTACTCGATCGAGCAAGGCCGATCGCTGTCGCGGGGCCGGAACTCGGTCAGGTTTGACACGCCCGGCAGAAGAAGCTCCGCCGGTTGCGGGTCCCGTGCGTGAGGCGAGTGACTCGCCCGCTGCAACGCGGGCACACACTTCGGCCGTATATCTCCAGGTTCCGCCGCAGCGCGAACTGCCGACGAAGCTCGAGGAATCGCTCTGAAAACGTCCGTGCGTCGGCCACGATGGCTCTGAGCTTGCGCGCTGGGATGTCACGGATGTACGTCCGCGGATCGGTGCGAGTGCGGAAGAGGACTTCGTTCTTGATGATGTTTCCCACACCCGCGAAGATGCTCTGATCGAGGAGCACGTCCGCAATCTCGGCGTCAGGATGTCGTCGAACCGCGCGCACTGCACGGGTGGGATCCCACGACGACGACAGCGTGTCGAGGGTGAAGTCGTACGTAGCGCGCGTGTTCGCGTCCTCGATGAATTTGACCGACGCGCTCCAGATAGTGATCTCGCCGTTGCAGAACATGAGCACCAGCCTCGGAGCGCCGCTGCGGCGATAGTCACCTGTCACGGGCGCGCCGTTCACCGTCGCCGCGAACGTCCCCCACAGCATGAAATGGACCCGCAGGGCGAATCGATCGAACTGCAACACGAGGTGCTTGCCCCAGGCAAAGATGTCGCGGACGGTTTTTCGTCGGAGACGCTCGATCCCGATCTTGCTGTTGCCGCTGACATCGAGCACCCGGCGCCGGATGAATGGCCGAAGCTGCTCAGCGGCAAGATACAACGAGGGGCCTTCCATTTCTCCATCGTATTCCCACGGCTGGTCTGGCTGCGGCGGAGGTGGCAGCTGTGTTCGGAACGCGCTTTGCTCGCTCGAGTTGCATGGCGGTCACTCAGCGCGACGGGCATTTGTCGATGCTGCGCTCGTACACGGCGGCTGATTTCCTCACCATCGGCAACGCCGCGTGCGGAACGGTCGCGATCTTTCTTTGCCTCGACTACGTGGCAACGGGCGAGCGGCGATTTCTGTGGAGCGCGTTCGTGCTCCTGCCTGCCGCACTCCTCTGCGACGTGCTGGATGGTTACGTCGCGCGCCTGAACCGCGTCCGCCAGTCGCGCCTTGGCGCCGACCTCGATTCGCTGGCGGATATCATCTCCTTCGGCGTCGCCCCCAGCATCCTGGGCTTCACGCTTGGACTGCGAGGCGGGTGGGACATGCTGCTCCTGACCTACTTCGTCGTCTGCGGCGTGAGTCGGCTGGCGCGCTTCAACGTCACTGCCGCCGCGCTCGCGGATGCGGAGACCGGCAAGGTGAAATATTTCGAGGGCACACCGATCCCGACGAGTATCGTGCTCGTCGCGGTGCTGGGCGTCGCCTTCTTCCTTGGTCGTGTCGACGATCTCCTCTGGCTCGGGACGATACGCCTCGGGCCGGCTACCCTGCACCCGCTCGCGCTCTTGTACGGCGTGAGTGGCAGCGCCATGATCAGCGCCACTCTTCGCATCCCAAAGCCCTAGTCGCCCGGCTTCACACGAAAGGCCAGGCTGATGCGCTCGCCGACGATCGCGTTCGTTTTCGGGACGCCGTGCGTGTAGTGCAGCTGTGTGGTGTAGTCCATGACCAGGAGGCTCCCGGGCTCCAGATCCACGTGCAACGAGCGACGAGGCGGCGTCTTGGCCCGGATGATCATGCGTCGCGTCGCCCCCAACGACAGAAGGGCGATTGGAAAGCCCTGGCAGATGTCGTACAGATGATCGTTGTGCGGCGCGACACTATCGCGGCCATCCCGATACAGGTTCAGGCCGACGCTATTGAACGGTACGTCGAGCCGCGCGATGACGAGCGCTGCAGCATCGCGGATCGCGGCCGGTGTCGTTGCGGACGCCGGTGCGAGCCAATAGTGACCCAGCAGTCTCGGCACGTCGACTTCACGGTCGTACATCTGGCGGCGATCGGTTCGCCACGCGATCTCGCGGCGAAGCTCGAGGAACCACTCGCGAGCCGTGCCACCATCCACACACTCTCGTGTGTAGACGATGCGCCCGCGCTCATCGTCGGCCAGCACTCCCTGTGGTTCGAAGAGCGCCAATTGCGACATCCACTCCATTTTCGCATTGCGTCGGAGGGGCGACAGCCGTCATATCCTATTTCCTATGCGCTACTTCCTAGTCCTCTGCGCGTTCGTCCTGCCGGCGTGCGGCAATCCGGGAACCTCCTCCGTGGAGGACGTAGCGACGGCCGGAGCAAACGCCGTCAAAGCCGGCGTGGATGCCCAGCGGGCCACGACCCTGCGAACAGACGTGGTCGCGACAGGCGCGGACTGTCCCGCCATCACGCGAACGTTTCGTCAAGGTGTCAACGCCGACGGTGGTGAGTTCTGGAATATCTCGTGTGGCGCCGCCGGTGACTATGTCGTCGTGCTGAAGGCCGGACAGGACGCGCAGGTGATGCGCTGCGACGCCGCGCGAGGTGTCACGGGCGCTGATTGCTTCACCGTCTTGGAGGCACCCCGATGACGATGGCTCAGTAGCCACCTGTTCAGCTCTGCGTATTCCCTGCGTTCCGGGTCCACTGGCATGGATAGTGCGATTACGGTGGCGGAGGTGTATGTATGTTCCGTAGAGCTATTGCCGCCGCCGTCCTTGTCGCCTTGCCATCAATCGCGTCGGCGCAGCAGCCATGCACCACCGACGCGCGACGAGTCGTCAACGAACTTTATCGCCATATGCTCGAGCGTACGGCTGACCCGGGGAGCCAGAGCTGGGTCGACAAGCTCACAAACGGCACGACCGTCCTGGATATCGTTCACGCGATCGCGGATTCCTCTGAACATCAACAGCGCTTCTACAACGCCGAGGAAGGTGCGGCCGCGAACGAGCGTGCCGTCGCAAACCTGTATCGCCATCTTCTCGGCCGTCAGCCAGACGCCAGCGGACTTCGGTCGTATACCAATATGGCCGCGAGTCGGGGCCTCCATGAGGTCGCTCATGCGATCCTGAACTCCGCCGAGTACTCACGCGCGTATGGGGACTGGGGCGTGCCTGGATCCGGCGGGCTGATGTACTGCGGCACCGGCGCCCGCTCATCCGCCAGCCAGACAAATACGCAGATGCTGTATGCCGACCTCGACAGAAACCGGGACGGAGTGATCTCCAGAGACGAATGGCGCGGCAGTCTCTACTCATTCAGGGCGCGTGATTGGAATGGCGACGGCGTCCTGTCGGGAGATGAGGTTCGGCCGGATTCGGCACCGCCTGACAACTCGGCGCAATACCGCGACTACCAGATGCCGGCCAACGACCGGTTCAACTATCTCGACGTGGATAACGACGGTTTTATCGAGCGTAATGAGTGGGACGGCAGTCTCGACACGTTCTATCGGCTGGACCGCAACAACGACGACCGCCTCACTCGAGCCGAGCTGAGGACAGTACGGAACGGTCAGACGTTCGCGGCCCTGGATACCAACGGCGACCGCCGGATCTCGCTCCGCGAGTGGCCCTATTCACATCGCACGTTCGACCAGCAGGACGCAGACGGCGATGGTGTGATCACGCGCCAGGAATTCAACGGCAACGCCGTTCCGACGACCGGACGCTGAGCTGTTGATGTCGTAGAGACTCCCAAGTCCGCCTATGCGGACTTGGGAGTGCGGACTTGGGAGTGCAACGCTATCGAGCTTGTGAAACTGTCTTGTCGCCCTTGTCTCCCTTGCTCGGCTTCGTCGCTGACTTCGCTGTAGAACGCGACAATTTGTACGCGTAGCTCGGCGGTCCGTTCAACGCGAATGCCGCCAACGTGGTGATCTTGTCCTTGTCGGGATACAGCACGCCAAAACCAACACCGGGAACGTTACAGGTTGGTGTGCACGCTGAGTACCACACCGATCCGTCGTCCGCGTGAACCAGTTTGTCGTGAGACGCTTGAGGCTTCGGTTTTGGATAGAACCGGAACGTCTGATCGACAGGATTGAAGCGACCGATGACTGCTGGCTGGTCTGATCGATCCCAGTCAGTGGGGAACCAGATGTTGTCATCGCGATCGACGGTTGACTCATACGGTTGTGCGCCTTGCATCGGGATCGGCCATTCGGTCCAACGTCCCGTCCTCGAATCCAACTTCAAGATCTTGCCTGGACGCTTGCCGGCCTGCCAGATTTCTCCCCAGATGTTGCCTTTGGAGTCTGACGTCGGCGAGCGGCGCATGCTCGCCGGGTACGTGGGCGGCGTGTACTCGGTGAAGGATTTATTCGTCGTGTCGAATTTGCCGATTTTGCCGCCAGTCCATTCGTCCCACCAGAGGTTGTCGTCCTGGTCGCAGTACAGGCCATACGGACTGGAGTGGTCGGTGGGGATTCGATAGATCGTGGCTTTGCCTGTTTTGGGATCGAGCTCTGATATCACTCCCGGCGTCATCCACGATGCCCAGATGGTCCCCTTGGAGTCGACGGTGAGACCGACCATCCCGCTCTTTGCCGTAGTTCTGATCTGGTTATCGGGATCCGGATCGAACGTCTTCCACTCCTCGGTGTCCGGGTTGAACCGGTACAGCATGGGCTGAATGCCAGGCTTCGTGCCAAAATTTGCGACCCAGATAATCCCGTCGCGGGCGATGACAAAATCATGGAGACCGCGGTCAGGGATGGGAACCGGGTAGTTCGTTTGCGTGGCCGTACGCGGATCCAGTTTCACTAACTGGTTCGGGACTTGAGAATTCACCATCCACGCGTTGCCCTTGCCGTCCAACTGGATATATCGGATGGCTGCACGTCCGTCGGGATTCGCCTGAGGCTTGCTCAAGTAATACTCGATGAACTGCGCCTTCCCCAGCACGGCCTCATCCATGGGGACCGGCTGGGTGGTGCGCACCGCTCGCACCTGGCTCTCAGGGCCGAAGTTCTTGACCAGATACTCCAGAAGATCCTTGCGATCCTGCGCTCCAAAATAAAAGGTCTGAGCGGGCGGAGCCAGGGCTCCCTGGCCTAGCCCGGTCCTGTCACGATCAAACAGTGTTTTGCCCATCATGTAGTCCAACCGCGTTTGCCAGACCTCCTCGGTGGCAGGCAAGCCGGGGAGCCAGTTTTCGCCATGACAGACCATGCAGACTTTTTCGGCGACGTCCTTACCCCGCCCCGGCGGGTAAATCTCGTCATAGCTCTGCAAGATGGGCAATTTCCGGTCCTGAACCGAACCACTCTCTGACGCAAAGGTGGGCGTGTCCCGAACCGAACTGGGAATGTGGTTAGGATCCGCTGATTGGCGCATAGAGATCTTCAGCGTGGGGTGCTCCCCGGCCGCGATTGTGAGCTTTTGAACCGCAGACTCAAACCCGCGTGCCTGTGCGTTGACCTCGTAATTGCCAGGGTACAGCGCCACTGCTTTAAATGCGCCGCCGCTTGTGAAGACCGTATAGGCAATTTGCTTGTCGGTGTTGAGGATAAACACCTGCGCCGCTTGGAACGGTTTCGGCGCATCCACGTTTCCGGATAGCGTCGCCATGCCCGCGATGGGCGGGCGATCGGTTCGCTGCGCTGTCTGCGCCGCCGGTCTGTTGACCCCGAGCGCCGTCATAGAAAAGATGATTAGAGTCAGCACCATCTTTGATTTCATTTGCCCTCCTTGGGACAGAAGTCCCGCGCCGACACGAAGCTGGCGGATCTTTATCACAAATATCGGGAATCGTTGATATGTCACGCGCCCACATCAACTTCGTCAAACAACAAGGATTCGGCGAGACAAGTGCGCGGACATGCAACTTGCAATACCCGGCACTCATGTTTCAGCCGAAGGTGATTGGGGTGCTCGTGCTCATAGCCGTGCTCCTGCAATCGTCGTCTCTGTTCTTGGTGCTGTCGGCGGTTCTCTGGTGGAGCGCGCTCGTACCCAGGCTGAATCCATTTGACAGGCTGTACAACGCGCTAACGGCCGGTCGGGCAGGGCCTCCGGCCCTTGCGGCACCGTCGCCGCGCAGGTTCGCCCAAGGCATGGCCGCAACGTTCATGTTGGTGATCGGAGTCTCACTTCTCGCAGGCTGGAACAGACTGGCATGGGTCCTTGAGGCGCTGCTGCTTGCAGCGCTCGGCGCTTTGATCTTTGGCGCGTTCTGCTTAGGCGCCTATGTGTTCCATCTTCTCACCGGCAATGGAAGATTCGCGCATCGCACGCTGCCGTGGCGTCAAGGTGTGTGAGGTGCCGGAATAGCTACGCTCAAGTGCGCGTAGCTGAGGCCTGGAAACGACTCGCTCCGACAAACGAGCGAGAGCGAAGTTTGGCGGAGAGAGTGGGATTCGAACCCACGGTAGAGTTTCCCCTACACACGCTTTCCAAGCGTGCTCCTTCAACCACTCGGACATCTCTCCGCGATGGAGTGGAGTCAGAAGTTTAGCGCGTTATGCGACGGAAGCCGAACGACTTCGAACGCGTCCGCAAGGTCGGTCTGAGCCTCCCTGGGCTCGAGGACGGGCACGCGTGGAACGGCCCCTGCCTCAAGGCCCACAAGAAAATTGCGGCGATCATGGCCAGCCACACGTCCGCCGAACCGGGCTCACTGGTTGTCGTCGTGGGCGAAGACGCGCGAGATGAGCTCGTCGCGGAGGCACCGGACACCTATTACGTCACGGACTACTACGCCCCGTGGCCGACCGTGCTCGTGCGCCTCGCGACGATCGATGACGGGACACTGCGGGATCTGCTCATGATGGCGATCCGCTACCGGACGCCAAAGACACGGACAAAGCGAAGATCCACACGGTCCTTGCCGATAATCTAGGTAACCCTCGTCGATCGTGAATCGTCGTCTCTTTCTTCTTCTCACACTTGCACTGGCGCTCGTGCCGTCTCTTGCGGCCGCGCAAGGTCGCAATGGGCTCGGTAGCCGCTGTCGTCCGGGCCAATACGGCTTTGCGGCCTATGTGCTCGTCTGCTCTGACTCGGGAACCTTCCGCTATGCGCTCCACGAGGACATCCCTCCTCCACCGGAAGGGGGATATCTCGAACGTCCGTCCTGGTATCCACGCCTGAGCGACGTGCTGGGAGCGACGCGTCCTCCGCCGTGCCCGGTGAGCGGACGCATGACGCTCACGAGTCCTGTCATCAGACCTGAGGATGTGTCGACGATCACGCCGCAGGGCATGATGGTCGCGGATCACGTTACGCCTATCGATCACGGCTACATCGGCGTGAAGTCGCTCGACAAACCGTTTGCCGAACGCACTGAGAACGACTACGTCCCGATCTTCGCGCCGGCGGATGCAGAGGTCATCGAGGTCTCGTCGCTCGGCTCGCCCACCTCGACGCGCATCACGCTGGCCCACGGGTGCGAAACCTACAGCATCCTGATGGTGGTCAACCGCTTGAGCGGCGCGCTGGCCTCTCTACGGGACGATCTCGCGGCGCGCCAATATCTCGCGCCGCACATCCACGTGCTCGCCGGCGAAGAGTTGGGGGAGCAACGCGATAATCCGCTCGACTTCTCGGTGCACGACGGTGCCACGTGGCTGTCGGGATATGTCGCGCCCTTCTCCTATTCGGCGGGTGAATCGTGGAAACCGTTCACGGTGGACCCATGGCCGTACTTCACTCCCGAGCTCGCGGAGTTCTACGAGTCGCGCATGCAGCGCATCGTGTCACCGCACTGGGGCGTGCTCGCGCAGGATGTCGCTGGAACGGCGGCAGGCACTTGGTTCTTAGCGGGAACGCTCGGCTACTCGGGCCGAAACGTCGAAGACTTTCGAAACGCACGGTCGCCAATTCAAGGCGGCCCGTTCGTCGGCAAGAACACGCCTGCGTGGAGTCACCTGGCGATCGTGCCGCACTGGGTCGACACGAGTCGCTGGATTTTTTCGATTGGCTGGTGGCGCGACGAGCGCGGCGATCCTGTGCAGCGGCTGCTCGACGTCGCCAGCGGACAGCCTACTCCCGCCGAGCTCACGCCGGAGTCAGGCGCGGTGGCCTATGTGCTACGCAACTGGGATACGACTCCGCGACTCATCAACGCGTCTCCACCTATCGGATACACGGTGGTTCCACGCGATGCGATCGGCGTGGTCGCTATGCAGGTCAATAGCGACGGCACGCTGACGATTGAGCTCCTCATGGATGCGCGCGACGCCTCCGCCTTTCAAGGATTTACTGAAGCAAAGCGGACGTATCGCCGTTAGCGAACTCTGCTGTGCGAATCGGCGACGGCGATTACCTCACCGCCGCCGATCATCGAATACGGGTGCGATTAGCCGTTGGCCGGCTTCACGGTGACGAACAGGCTGTTGTCGCCGCGGTGAATCAGCAGGAGTACCGGACGATGGCTGCCGTTTTTCAGCGCCGCACGAAGCTCCTCGACACTCGTCGTTGCCTTGCGGTTCACCGACGCGATGACGTCACCTTTCTGGATGCCGGCATCCGCCGCACGGCCATTTGGATCGATATCCTCAACGACCAGGCCTTTCGCATCCTTCGACGGCATGACCGCCACGCCTAGCGCGGCCTTGTCATCAGATGATGCGGCATCCGTCGCGCGGTTCGCGAACCTTTCAGGAGTGAGCGTGTCCATCTTCACAAAGAGATGCTTCTCCGCCCCGTCGCGGATGACGACCAGCTGTGCATCGCTGCCAGGCTTCATCGCTGCCACACGGTTGCGCAGCGCGTTGGAGTCGTGCACGGGTTGCCCCTCGAACGATGTGATGATGTCGCCCTGCTGCACGCCCGCACGATCGGCCGCGCTGCCCGCGCGTACGGAGCTGACGATGGCCCCTGTTGCGTCGTGGAGACCGAGACTCTCTGCCATGTCCGACGTCACCGGCTGAATCGTCACGCCCAGCTGGGCGCGCGTCACGGTACCCGACGTCTTGAGCTGCTCCATCACGTTCTTCGCCATACTCGCGGGGACGGCGAAGCCGATGCCGATGTTGCCGCCAGAGGGCGACAGGATCTGGGAGTTGATTCCGACGAGCTCGCCTTTCATGTTGACCAGCGCGCCCCCAGAGTTGCCGCGATTAATCGGGGCATCGGTTTGCAGGAAGTCCTCGTACGCGCCGTCACCGACACCTGTGAAACGACTCTTGGCGCTGATGATCCCCATGGTGACTGTCTGACCGACGCCAAGCGGATTGCCAACAGCAAGCACGACGTCGCCGACCTTCACCTGGTCAGAGTTACCAAGCGTGAGTGCTTTGAAGTGGCCGTTGATCTTCAGCAGCGCGAGATCACTCGGCTTGTCGGTCCCGATCAGTTTGGCCGGGAACGACCGCTCGTCGTTGGTCTCGACGATGATCGAGTCGGCGTCCTCGACGACGTGGTTGTTCGTCAGGATGTAGCCATCGGTCCCGACGATCACGCCCGAGCCAAGCCCTTGCATCTTGGGCATGCGCTGCGGCTGACGGCCGCGGGGTGCGACCTGTTCGTCGAAGCGGTCGCCGAAGAAGCGACGGAATAGGTCCTCATCAGGCTCGGAAAACTGGGTGGATGACGTCTTTGCCGATCCCTCAACGCGGATGGTGACGACAGCGGGGATCACCGCGTCGACGACGTCGGCATAGCTCGTGCGGTTTCCTGCGAGTGCGTTCGTCACCTGCGGTGCTTGAGCGGTCGAGCGGTTTTCGGCAGCAAGGCCAAAACTCGCAGCGCCAGCGATCAACAGCGCCGACGCCGTCAGCGACACGCCGGCCCGAAGCGCGGCGCGGCGCGCCAATGAAAATCCTTCTCTCATCTGTCTGGTCCCTTTCTACTCGGAATAGTCGTGTACAGGGTTAGACGGAGGAGGTACGAGATTGGACTGTGGGACCCCCGACGATGCGAGCTCATCCGCGTCCGAGCTCATCACGTACGGGCGGTGATGAAACCTAGTGCACGACGATTGACTGTTCGGCGGGCGCGGGTACTCGCGGCGTGCGGCGATCCGGCAGCTTTCCTCCGAGTCGGGCGACCGTGGTCACAAGCGAATAGACATCCACCGGCTTGGCAAGATGCACCTGATAGCCGGCCTGCAGCGCCGCAAGACGATCCTCGGCGCGCGCAAACGCGGTCAGCGCAGCGGCGGGAATGGACGCGATTGGCGCGGGATGCATCGCGCGAAGCTGACGAATCAACGCGTAGCCGTCCTCACCAGGCATCGCAATATCGGCGAGCAGCACATCGACGTGCTCGCGCTGGAGCGTCTCGAGCGCCTGCGCGGCGGAGGCCGCGGTCAGCACGACGGCGCGATGGTTCTCGAGCTGCTGCGTGACCACTTGCCGCCCTTGCTCCTCATCGTCGACGACCAGGACGCGGAGTCCTTCGAGCACGGTCGGCGGACACGCCACTCTCGTGGAGGTCGACGATGCGCGTTCGGCCATAGCGACTTCGGCTTGCGCAGCGGAGGACGGCGCAATCGGCAAGCGCACGCAGAACGTGGCACCAAGCCCTTCTCCACCGCTTTGAACCGTGATCATGCCGCCATGGGCTTCGACGAGATGCTTCGCGATTGAGAGACCAAGGCCGAGGCCGCCATGGCGCCGCGTCGTCGACGCGTCAGCCTGACGAAACGGCTCAAACACCGACCCGAGGAAGTTCTGAGGAATGCCTTCACCAGTATCAATCACCATCAGCTCGACGCTGTCGCCGGCTCTCGATACGTGCAGCTGCACGGCACCGCCCTCGGGCGTGAACTTGATCGCGTTCGACAGCAGGTTCCAGGCGATCTGTTGCAGGCGGGTGCGGTCGACATAGATCACGCCGACATTGGCATCGAGCTTCAGGCCGACGACGATCTGCTTGGCGTCAGCCGCCGGCTGCACGATATTCACTGCGACACGGAGGACGCCTTCGAGATCGACGAACGTCCGTTCGAGGCGGAGCTTGCCCGACATGATGCGAGCGATGTCGAGCAGGTCGTCGATGAGCTGCGCTTGTCTCGTTGCCCCATCGTGGATGGCGGCAAACGCGCGCTCACGTTTGGCTTCACTCAACTTGCCGCTTTTCAACATGTCGGACCATCCGAGAATCGCGTTGAGCGGCGTCCGCAGTTCGTGCGACACGATCGCCAGGAACTGATCCTTCACGCGGTTTGCTTCTTCAGCGCTCGAGCGCGCGGCATGCTCGCGTTCGAGCAAATCCTTTCGCATGCCTTCGAGCCGCGTCATCTCGGTAAGCGCCATCGACAGACGCTCTTTTTCGGCCGCGAGGGCCCATTCGGCTTCATGCGCCTGTGACAACGCATCGACGGTCCGCTCGTGCATGCGACCCATCTCGCCCATGTGCCGCTCCTTGTCCTCGAGGCGACCAATGAACAGCTCGTAGGTCCGATAGGTGAGATAGAGCGGTGCCAGCGTGAGGATTGCGATCCAGTGATAGCCGTTCGCGATCACGAGCGCGGCAGCCGCGCCAGCAGTGCCGGCGACCATGAACGTGACGCCACTCCAGAGAAAGTCGTTGCGCCAGACGTCTGCAACCGTTCGATGGGTCGACAAGGCAATCGCAACGGCCACGAGCACCGTGTCGAGCAGGAAGTACGTCGCGATCGTCCCGACCAGCGGCTTGGCGAGCGAGACGATGTCGAGCGGTGGCGATACTCCGCCCAACCAGACATAGACGAGGCCAGTCACGCTCATAGCGACGATCTCAGCGGCGACGCTGAAGATCGTTCGATACACGGGATAGGCGTGTTTGACCTTGTAGGTGCACTGCGTGAGCGCACCGGCGGCCGCGACGATCACGGCGTACGCCGGTCCGAGCAGGAGCAACGCCATCAGCTTGGCCGCGCACGACACCGACAGCGTCGAACCACTCGTCAACGGGATCGGCAGATTGACCTTCCACGCGGCCGTCACGCATCCCGCGAGCAGCACGATCGCAAACAACAGCGGCTGCGGATAGGTCTGCGGAAAGGTCTCGACACTGACGACCAGCCCCGCGATGACGGTCAGCACGACATACAGCTGTGCGACGCGGGGCAGCGCCCGCCACGACAGATCGATTACGGGCGTGGCCATGTCACCTCGCATGACAAGTCTTCGCAGCTCGTTCCCCACACCACGCTGTCATCGTCGTCGGTGCCCCACACGACGCTGTCGGCGTCATCAGTGCCCCAGACGACACTGTCATCGTCGCTAGCGGCCTGCACGGTCCAGTCACGTGAGCAATCGGCGCCGCCGCACGCGGAACCCCAGACGACGTTTCTAAACGTCGTTCCTTTCCATCGACCGAGCGAACCGAAGTTCACGTTGCAGGCGTCGGTCCAGCATTTGATGCCCCAGTCCACCAGCGCACCCGTCGACGTTCGCTGCGCGCCCCAGGTCACATCGGTGGACCACGCGGTGCCATCGGCCATCGGCCGACCGCGCGTGATCAACTGATTGCCCCAGATCAGGTGCTTGCTCCAGCTCGCAGGTACCGGATAGCTGGCGTTCGAGTTGGTCAGTAGTCTGGCGAGATCGACTGCTCCCCTGGCGTTCAGAAATCCAGCTCCCTCGGTCAGCGGGTCGTACTGCGAATAGATCTGCGAGGTGTATTGCAGAATGCCCTTCACCAGATTCGGCGTGAGCGCCGGATTCGCCTGCAGCATCAATGCAACCGTGCCGCTGACAACGGGCGCGGCCATGCTCGTGCCGCTCAGGCTCAGATACGGGAGATACCAGGTCGGAACCGTTCCTCCGAGCAGGTACGCCGACTTGGTCGTGTAGAACCTGCTGAACGGATCGCTGAGCGATTCGATGCCGACACCAGGTGCGACGAGATCCGGCTTGGCGTTGTGGTCGATCGCGCTTGGACCGCGAGAGCTGAACGCCCCCATCGTGTCATCCGCGCGTTCCACCGTACCCATGTGACTCGACGCGCCGACGGTCAGGACCCACGGTGCATTGCCAGGTGCCGTCACCCCACCGTAGGCATTGCGACCGTCTCGATTCCTGCCACGATTGCCTGCGGCGGCCACGACGACGATTCCAGCGTCGACGGCGCGTTTTGCCGCAAGCGTCAAGGGATCCGTGAGATACGACTCGTAGACGCCGGTCGCGATCGACATGTTCACAACGCGAATGTTGAAGAGATCCTTGTGCGTGACTACATAGTCGAGCGCAGCGATCGCATCGCTGATATACCCCTGGCCCGAGTCGTCGAGGACTTTCAGAACGACGAGATGTGAGCCTGGCGCGATACCTGATCGCGCGCCTGTCGAATCGAAGCCATTGCCCGACACGATTCCTGCCACGTGCGTCCCATGACCGTAGTCGTCATACGCGAGGACGCGTCCACCCACGTAGTCGACGAAGTCGACCACGACCTGCGACCGGTTCAGACGCGTGAGATCGTCGTGCGACCAGGTCACACCAGAATCGATGATGGCGACCCCGATGCCCGTGCCGTCGTAGCCGAGATCCTCTCTGACGGAGGTGGATCCTATCGTCGCGCCCGTGCGCTCCATCGCTCCCGCGGTTTTTCGGTCGAGGGAGATGCGCGCAACCAAGGGACTTGCTGCCAACACGGGAAGCGCCAGATTCGGCACCTCGACGACGTGCGCATTGATCCCCGGCAACGTGCGTTCGATCCTGCCGGACAGCGACTCGACCAGCGGCGCAATCGACTGCAACGATGCGCCGTCAACAGTGCGAACGATGACGCGCGAGAAACTCGCGGGTTGTAAGAGCGAATCGTGCGTGAGTGCATCGAGCTTGGCGAGCGGATCGAGCGAGATAATCGGGCCCGATTGAAACAGTCCGCCCGTCAGCACATCGACCTGTGCGGATGCGACACTCCCGGTCAGGAGAATCAACAACGTTGCTGTCAGCCACTGCGCCATCGTTCGTGCCAGTGGGCAACCGCCGTACCGAAGACACGAAATTCTGCACGGCTGATAATTCGCTGAGGATCAACCTGTTACGAGGAACACGCGCTACTCCTGATTCGCGGGCGTGCTACGGCTGAGCGCCGTTTGTAAGCACGAATCACAGTTCTGTGATGGGCGTGAATGTGCGGCCGATCGACGTCACCGCGCGAGATAGCGGCGCAACGATCGGAACGCCGCACGCATTTCCGCGTACGTGAAGTTCGCGTTGCGGCCACTCGGATTGGGCAGCACAAACACGGCTGAGTCGCCGAGCCGTTCCTCCTGCAGGCCGAGGCGGACGGTGTCTTTTCGATCGGGAAACATCGCGCGGAAGACCGTGACCCCCACCATCGCCACGACGGCTGGTCGATGACGCCGCACTTTCGCGCGCAGACGCGCGCGTCCCGCGACATATTCCTGAGGGTCGAGCGTGTCGATACCTGGTGTCGGTCTCGGCACGATGTTCGTGATCCCGTACCCCCATTCAGGCAATCGGTCGTCATCTACATACGTGATCGCCTCGGGAACGAGACGTGCGTCATAGAGCAGCTTCCAGAAACGATTCGAGAAACCGGCGAAGTGATGTCCCGTCAACGACGATCGGATTCCTGGGTTGATGCCGACAAACAACACACGCACACCGGGACGAATGCGATCGCGCAGCGGTCGCAGAGTGGCGTGCTTGAGAGTCGATATAATCCGGCTCATGGCGCAGTGGCTGGTGAAGGAAGAGCCCGAGCATTACAACTACGACCAGCTGGAGCGCGACCGCAAGACCGTCTGGGCAGGCGTGAAGAATCCGCTCGCGCAGAAACATCTGCGATCGATCCAAAAAGGCGATCGCATCTTCTACTATCACACGGGCAAAGAGAAAGCGGTCGTCGCCACCGCCAAGGCGGCCAGCGATGCGTATCCCGATCCTGGCGACAAGACGGGCAAGCTCTTTGTCGTCGACATCGCGGCTGACAAGAAGCTCCCGCATCCGGTCACGCTTGCCGACATCAAGGCCGATCGCGCGTTCGCGTCATTTCCGCTCGTGCGCATGTCGCGCCTCTCGGTCATGCCCGTGACCGATGCTTTCCAGCACAGTGGGATCCGAAGCTTGGAATTCACGTGACTTGAAGTCGCGGC
>JADMIO010703107.1_pt1 | contig 104441 bp, 90 predicted proteins | sample 8958161 | NCBI WGS metagenome assembly JADMIO01 (sample SAMN16585339, study PRJNA669376) | soil metagenome | isolation source: Crop rotation soil | place: USA: Cullars Rotation, Alabama | collected 2011 | reverse complement strand
CAACTTGTCCACGTGGAATTCTAAGCTTAGGATCCCAATGTGCTGGAAAGGAATTCCCAATCGTCGGGCGGAAATTGCTCCTGTTCGTGGGCCGCCCGCGTCGTCAGCTCAATAACTTCTGAAAGCGTTTTCAGCTTCTCGCCCGTCCGCGGCCTAAGCAAGTGAAACTGAATTCCTAATCGATACCACGAGGCATTTTGTTGGTCCTCAATCGCTTTGCAAAAAATTCTTAGGGACGCCCGCGGCAAATCCAAATGCGCTGGCCGCGGCGGAAAAAGCCATGTCTCGAGCTGGCGCACCAGTTGTTGTTCCTCGGCTGCCTGCTCGACTTGCGCAAAACGAGTCAGGTTCGCGTAGCTGGACAACTCCGTAGGTATCGAGCGTTTCGCCCTCAGGAAAAGAAACGCCAGTTCCTCGAGCCGAACTTTCCCTTGACCGGCCATTACTCGCGACCACCAGTCAGCCGCCGCAAAGTCCTTCCGTGACAGAGAAAGTTTTTCGAAATAGTCCTCCAGCAGCAACCACGCCTTCTGGGAATCCACGCAAGCAGCAAACGTGCGAAGAAGTTCCTCGCGCTCAGCCACATCGGCTTTGGAATCGGAAAGCTCTCGCCTTAAATCCGCCAACGCACCGTATGTCTTGGAGAGTACCGTGTGATGCGCGTCGTATTTTGACGCCTGGGCAGAACGCTGTCCGTTCCCGCTTCTGGACAAAACTTTTGCCATCTTCTGATTACAGCCCGTTATGGGTTCTCTCATCTCGACATAGAACGGGCATTGTGGTCAATCAAAAATATTTTCGATTAAGGCTGCTGCACGCAAAAGCACTCGTACAATGTTGGCTGGCCAGTAGTGAGGTTAAGGTAATAAATATCTGAACCAAAGGATCTTATGATTATTCATACCAACTAAGATGCCCAATTCGGTTGATGATTGCTATTAAGCAAAAAGTCCGCATTATCGGTCGCCGGTCGCGAGCATTACAAAGCGGTCCCGTTTTTGGAACCATGTCAGGTGAGGCCCGCGCGTCAATAGCTTCAACATATGAAATCGTGGGCTTTTATTAAGAAACCGTTCCGAATCGCGTTGATTCTCTCACCCTCCCTGCTGCTTGTGGCCGGCTGCGTGCATGAAAGAGTCGAATACGTCACCGGCTTGCCTCCCCAGCAGCCTGCGCCGGTGCCACAGCCTGCGCCTCAACCGCTTCCGGCACCGGCGCCCGCGCCTGGCCCAATCCTGAGAGGTCCTGGCGAACTCGATCGCATGCTCGCGCCGATAGCGCTTTACCCCGATCCGCTCACTGCTCAGATCCTCCCTGCCGCCACCGTTCCGGATCAAGTTGCCGATGCCAGCGCTTACCTCCGCTATGGCCGCGACCCCGGCAGGATTGATTACCAGCCTTGGGATCAAAGCGTTAAGGCCCTAACCAGATATCCCGATGTCCTCTCGATGCTCGCCGGCAATTTGCCGTGGACAACCGATCTCGGTATCGCCTTCGAGAATCAACCGTCGGAGGTGTTCGATTCCATCCAAAGATTGCGTGCTCAGGCCCGCAATGTTGGCAATCTCCGCACTACGCCTGAACAGGTGATTATCGTCGAGAACAGTATCATTCAAATAGTCCCTGCAAACCCGCGAATCATTTATGTCCCCGTTTACCAGCCAGAAATCGTTTATGTCCGTCCTCCTCCCGCTCCTGGCAGAATAAATGTACATTTCAACCAGGGTCGGCCAATCGGTCCGTGGCTCAATCACGATGTGGATTGGCGCGATCGCGAGGTCATTGTCTGGAAGTCAGACCACGCCCGTCCGCAGAATTGGTGGTATGAGGCTCCCAGTCGTCATCCTCGCATGGGGAACAACAATGTTGCTGTGAATAATCAAACCACCATCAACAACAATCAGACAACGATCAATAACAACCAGACGACCATCAACAACAATCAAACCACCATTAATAACAACTATACGGTCTGGCGTCCTCACGGCCGCGAAGCCGGTTCCAATAACAATTCCCGTGCAACCCGTGAGCCGGATAATCGCCCCAACAATCAAAACCCACCAGTCGCAGCTCAGCCTTCGCCGAGGCCAGGCTCCAGGAATAACCGAGTTACCCCGCTGCCGGGTCCTGAACCGGTCAACACTCAGAACACCGTTGTGTCACAGCCATTACCGGTAAATCCTCCTCCAACTCAAGCCCTAACAAACCGGGTGCGCCCAGAAGCGCCGCGCAACTTACCGGCAACCAACACACCGCCGATTGTCGCACATACCAATAGCAATCCTGTTGTTCGACCTGGCACGCTTCGTCCTGCTCAAGTTGCGCCCGCCGCTCACACCAATCGCCCTGTAGTCGAGAAACCTGCTAAAAATTCAAACGCCAATAAACAAAAACCCGCCTCTCGCAAAGAAGAGGAGCTTAATTCTCACGAGAACGCCAAATCAGCAGGTACTGTGACAAACTCCAATCCGAAGCTGAATAATAGTAATAATCAGAAAAAAGGCAAAGCTCGCCCATCTGGAAAGGCCTCTCCCAAACCAAACCAGGACAACCCCTCCACCAATTCGGTTCCTGAGTCGATGCACCCGGCTAATTCCGGTTCGTCGACCAACGTGATTCTCAATGACCGCCTCAGCGTTCCTCGGCTGCAGCCATAAGTATTTTTGACGGCTCCACCCTTTCTCGCAAGGGATTTGCTTTGCGCAAGGACCCGGGATACATAACATCCTTTTTGCAAAGTGAATAAGGTCGTTCGATTCCTTTACAATAATCTATTCAGAATCTTTTTCTTCGCGTCCTCGCCGTATTATTTCATGCGGATGCGGCGCCGAGGTAATTGGCAGAAGAATTTTGGGCAGAGATTTGGAAAATACGATGCCAAGTTAAAGCAGGCCATTACAAATCGCCACACGCTCTGGATGCACGCTGTGAGCGTTGGCGAGGTAAATATTTGCGCTCACCTCATCCATGCCTTGCAGCATCGCATACCGAATGTCAAAATTGTCGTCTCCACCACCACGACGACCGGCATGGAGCGGTTACACGCCTTGCTCCCCGCCCACATCAGCAAAATCTATTATCCCGTCGATCTCCGCCGCGTCATTGTTCGCGCCCTAAGCACCATTCACCCCGAAGCTATTGTTCTCGTCGAGGCCGAGGTGTGGCCAAACTTTATCTGGCGCGCTTGCGAGTTGGGCATGCCTTTGTTCCTCGTGAATGCCCGCCTTTCTGAAAAGTCCTTTCGTGGCTATCGACGTTCGCGCTTTTTCTTTCGTCCCTTCTTTGCTGCGCTGGCGGGTGTCGGCGCCCAGAACGAAATTGACGCAGCCCGATGGCGTGAGTTGGGCTGTCGCCCGGAAGTCATTCGGAATTTGGGGAATATTAAATTCGATGCCGCGGCTGATAATCGGCCATTACCGGAGCGGCGCCGCCTGGATGTTCCAGCCCTCCTTTCGCAACTCGGCGTCGCTGCCGGCTCGCCCATCATTGTTGCCGGCAGCACCCATTCCGGTGAAGAAGCTATTCTGGCAAAGATGTTCCTGCGTTTACGCCAGCGTTTCCCGAATTTATTTCTCGTCCTCGTGCCCCGCCACTTCGAACGCAGCCGCGATGTCGGCCGCGAACTCAGCTCACTGGGCGTTAAATATCTTTTGCGAAGCGAGGTAAATTCGAAAACGAGTTATGAGCCCGGAAAGTTACACTGTCTCCTGGTGAACACGACCGGTGAGCTGAAATCCTTTTACGAGCATGCCACCATTGTCTTCGTTGGCAAAAGCCTAACGGCAAAAGGCGGCCAGAATCCCATTGAGCCCTGCGCTTTCGGGAAACCCACCGTTTTCGGTCCCAACATGCAGAACTTTTCGGACATCGTTCGTGCTTTCCTTGCCGCTGATGGAGCCATTCAGGTCCCCAACGCCGAAGCCCTCGAAACGACCTTCACCGACTTGCTTTCCAACGAAACGCGCCGCAATGAAGCCGGCGCTCGCGGCCTCAAGGTCGTCCAGGAAAACCTGGGCGCGACCGAACGCACTGTCCAAATGATTCTCGATCAATTGAAAGGAACCGAGATCTACATTGCTCCTGCGAAATAATTAGTCTCACTGCAGAATGCGGCGGCCTTCGTCGAGGAAAATGCCTTTGAAATTCATCTCCAGCGCCTGCGGGTTGGTTGCCTTCGTGAGCGCTTCCTGCTCTGATACTTTTCCACCTCGCACCAGTTGAAACAGGGATTGGTTGAAATTAATCATTCCGTCGTCATTGCCCGTTTCAATCGCCGCCGGCAACTTGTCGAGCCGGTTTTCCTCGATCAACTTTTTCACTGTCGGCGTATTGATCAGGATCTCCAGCGCCGGCGTAACCGTGCCCGTTACCGTCGTAACCATGCGTTGGCAGACCACCGCCTGCAATGTGCCCGCCAATTGCCGCCGAATTTGCTCCCGTTCATCGGCCTTAAAAAAATCCAGGATGCGGTTCACTGATTGCGCCGAGTTGGTCGTATGCAATGTCGAAAGCACCAGGTGCCCCGTATCTGCTGCGCTCATTGCTGCCGTAAAGCTCGTCGAATCGCGCATTTCACCAATCATGATAATGTCCGGATCCTGCCGCAACACGTGCTTCAGGGCATGATGAAACGATAGCGTATCCAGCCCGACTTCGCGTTGTTCGCAAACACACTGGTTGTCCTCGAACACGAACTCAATCGGGTCCTCCATCGTGATGATGTGCTTTTTGAAATTCGCATTGATGTGCTCAATCATCGCCGCCAGCGTCGTTGACTTTCCTGAACCTGTTGAGCCTGCCACCAGGACGATTCCTCGCGGCGATTCCGCGATTTTTTTGATCTGCTCGAGCAATCCCAGTTCTTCGAAACTCGGCACCTGCGTTTTCACGTAGCGCATGGCCAAACACCATTGCCCGCGCTGCTGAAACAGGTTCGTTCGAAAACGCCCAATCGTGGGTACGAAATATGAAAAATCGGCTTCCCGTTCCTCCTGGATCCGTTTTGTCAGGTGAGCGGGCGTGATTTGTTCCACGATATTGTTCATCCATTGCTCCGTCGGATGCGGGCATTCGATGGCGATCAGTTGCCGGCTAATGCGGAAAATCACGGGGGTTCCGATTTTAAGATGAACATCCGAAGCTCCGCCATCCACTGCGGTCTTCAGGATCTTGTGAAACATTTCCATGGCGCGGAACCTAGCACAATGGCCGCGTAAACCAACTAGGAAATGTGGCCAGAACGGGAAGGGGTTTCCCGCTCCGAAAAAGTCGAATTGCCTGGAACCGAGACGCCTTTACGATCTGGATGGCGAATATGCCATCATCGAAAGTCGTGCTTCTGCATGCTTGCTCAGCCCGGTAAATACGAGTGAAACGTGGTAGCCCGTATGCCGGTTTCCTGTGCAGGAAATAACGACGCCATTACAGTGCAGCTTTCCTGCCTCTGGCGGAGATTGTAAAGTGAGCGTGACTTCTGTCCAGGGCGTGAACGCCGTGCTGCTTCGAAATTCAAGCCCGTTTTTGTGGATGACGACTGAATTTCGTGATAGGCACAGTCGGGTCTGTCGTGCCTCCAGAGTTACGGTGTGATGATGGTTGGTGGAACCGGTGGTTTCAATCCTTCTCGCACTCATACGGCATTTGAAATGTAGCACATGGGGTCCATTCGTCAAATTTTTGGGCATTTTCCCGAATCATTCCGCAACTTATTTTTCAGCCGCTTTGCGTTCTTGCTGTTATCTTCCTAATTCGTTATTGATTGACAAGATGTTGAATTCGTCGCCGCCGAAGTTGTCCAAGTGGCCTTTTATCCTGGGGGATCTGGTTTTGTTCGGTTGCGCATTTTTTGTTTTTTTTCAAAGCGTTCATCCTATGGGGCCCTGGCAGATTGGTTTCGTCGTGTTCTGTGTCGCGGGCAGCGCCTGCCTTGCGCTGCTTCCCTTCCTCCTGGAGTACCGCGTCCTTGCCAAAATGGCCGAGGCCAATGCCGCCCTTAACGCGCTCAACCAATTCAAAAATCTCGAGGCCATCGCCGCTCAGCTTAATAGCGCCTGCAGTCAGTCCGAGTTGACCCGCACCAAGACCGAATCCTCCCTCAAAGCCGCGAACGATCTTTCCGAACGCATGTCCACCGAACTCCGTGCCTTTGGCGAATTCATGCAACGCGCCAACGATTCTGAAAAAGGAAATCTGCGCCTCGAAGTTGAAAAGTTGCGGCGTTCCGAAGCGGACTGGATTCAGGTGACGGTGCGAATGCTCGATCACATTTTTGCTTTGAATCAGGGCGCGATGCGTTCCGGGCAGCCTAACCTCATAAATCAGGTCGCCAGTTTTCAGAATGCCTGCCGCGATGCCGCTCGTCGCGTCGGATTGGTCGCCTTTGCTGCTGAGTCTGGCGAGCCCTTTGATGACAAAAAACATCAGGTCATGGATGGCGCTTCCGAACCCGGTCCCGGCGCCGCCGTATCCGAAACCGTGGCCACGGGCTACACTTTTCAGGGCCGACTGCTGCGCCCCGTTATTGTCCGCGTCAGTGCCGGAGTCTCCTCGCCAAAACCCGAGCCTGCCATCGCCGTCGCACCCTAGCTTTTCCTCAGCTTGTCTCTTCCGACTTGGGTAATTGAGGTTTTCGGTTCCCTTCTGTCACCCATCGTCTGCGCCAATTAGGCTTGTATTATTCGTGCGACTTTGGACTATCCCGGACGTTGGCAGCGGGTTGCGCGTCAGACCGGTTCGATGTTTTTGTGCGCGCCCGCTTTTGGATGTCTTCAGGGTCTTATGGCTCTGAATGCAGCCTGCCGAACAAATTAAACCAACATAACAATCAGGAATGAAAACCAGAAATCAGAAGATCCAGCTACCAATCCCGCGCTTCGGTCTGTTCGCTCTCTTCAGCGTTCTGTGGCTTGCCACCGCCGCGGTCTATGCCGACGATGCAACGGCCGATGCCAAAAAGGAAGAGCCCAAGAAGAAAAAATGGGAAAGCGTTGCTACGGTGGGCGTCACCCTGTCTCGCGGGAACAGTAAAAACTTTCTCGCCACCGGGGCTCTCGGTACCAAGCGCTCCTGGGAAATGGATGAAGCCCTCTTTGGCGCCACTGCCGGCTATGGCAATAACACCACTACCGTCGACGGTGCCAAAGTCGAAACCACCACCGATAGCTACGTCAAAGGCTTCGGTCAGTGGAATCATCTCTTCACCCCGCAGTTCTACGGCGGTGTGCGCATCACCGGTGAGCACGATGACGTTGCGGCCTTGACCTATCGATTCACCGCTGGCCCGCTCGCCGGTTATTACTTTATTAAAAATACCAATTCCTTCCTCGCCATGGAATTCGGACCGTCCTATGTCCGCGAAAAATTCTTTTCCCAGGACGTGGATGATTACATCGCGCTCCGTTTCGGCGAACGTGGCGAACATAAATTCCATTCCGGCGCCAAAATTTGGGAAAGTATTGAATGGCTTCCAAAAATTGAAGATTTCCAAAATTATCTCGTCAATGCCGAAGCCGGCGTCTCAGCTCCTATCGCCAAAGCGCTAAGTGTTAGCCTCGTGGTTTCGGACACGTATAAGAGCGTGCCTGCTATTGGCAAACAGAAAAACGATTTCAAGCTCATCGCTGGGATCGCCTATAACTTCTAACTGACCGCGCTGGTCTCCGATTTGGTTTTGGCGGTGCCGAAAGGCACCGCCGCTGAATTCGCTAGGTTACTGACTTCTCTGCGTGACTAAACCGCGGGCCGCTTCCCAGGCTTCAAAGCCGTTCTCACCCGCTTTGTGGATCTCTGTGTGCCCATCAGCAAAGCCATACGCCCGCAACCACTTGCCGTCTTCCCCCTGCCACGGCTCTTTTTCTCGTAACACAATCGCCTGGCTCGGATTCGAAATTTCGTTCACCGCTCCGTTAAAGGTCAGCTCGTATCGCTCCGGCGTTAGGCCATACTTTGGCGTGCCAGGAAGAAATTCCCCCGGCTTTAGCCTCGATTCTACTCTGGCCTCCTCGGGCAGGAAGCTATCCGCCTGCTCCAAATTGGTGGGATAGCGTCCCTGATTTTGTTCTGCATACAGCACCAGTGCCAGAACCCAGTTTCTGGCGTAATTCAGTTTGGCGATACTCTGTTGTTTCAATTCCTCTTCCGCCGTAATCGTTTTTTCACCGGGTTGCGGCGCCGGGTTTCCTTTTTCGCGCACGCTCGGCTGCCTCGTAGCCAATTGTTTTTTCAGCACACCTACCTCTCCCCGTAGCTTTAGCAGCTCTCCCGAGCCCTGCTTTAATCGGCCATTCTCCTCGCGTAGCGCGGCGAGCTGGCCCGCTAAATCGTCCCGCTGTTGCGAAAGTTGCGCCAGTTGCTCCGCGTTCGGAACTCGTTCCTGCAGCGTCTGGGCCTGTGCTCGCCAGTTCGCGCTTTCGCGTGCCTGATAAACTCCGAACGCCGCCGTGCTCGTGATGGCGGCGCCGATAATTGCTTTTTGAAGTGTGGTCATAACAATGGCTTTCGTGGTGGCTGCGGTTGCGGCAGTCGCAATAGTTTTTCCCGAGAGAATCGCGGCAGATGTGATCGCGACGCCCAACCCCAGGGGCGCCGCTTGCACTGAGTTGGCGGTTACGGCCACCGCAATTCCGCTTACGCTGGCTTTCACTCCGCGCTGAGCGAAAAATTCCCGCAGTGCTTCTACTGCCCGGCCAACCCGTTTCCGCGCGGCCTCTTCGTTGATTTTCAGGACCTCTCCGACTTCCCGGAAAGATTTCTTTTGAAAATAGCGCAGCAGCACAATCGTCCGGTCTCGTTCTTCCAGCGCCATCATGCCTTCATCCAACAACGGTTCGATCTGGCTCCAATCATTTTCGGTGGCGTTCATGGCAATCATTTCCTGCGCCAGTTCCTCTCGGGCCTGGCGACGACTTTCCCGGCGAATGACATCAATGGCTTTTCGTCGGGTGACTTCGTACAACCACGCGCTGAGAACCGTGTCCGGCGCCAACCCTTTGGCTTGCCGCGCCAGTTCGAGAAATGCACATTGCGCCACCTCTTCCGCCAAATGAATATTTCGGACCTGCCGCAGCGCGGCAGAAAACACCAGGTTGAGATACCGCTGCACCAGCTCCCTAAACGCTTCCTCCGAATTATCCCGCGCGTAATCTTCGAGCAGTTGCAAATCTGTCTGGCTCATCGTTACAAGTATATCGCCACGCTTTCCAAAACCGGACAAAGATTTTTCCTTTGGTTTTGGCTGTCTACGAATGGCGTCACTACTTCTTTGAAGGACTTTCAGGTCGCGAATCCTTTCCTTGTGCGCAGCCGCAAGTGCGGGATTTCCTTGAGACTTTCTGCGGAGCTGCTTCAATGAATACAATCAAAGGTCTATGCGGGTTCTGTCTTTACTGAGTGTTATTCTAATCGGTTTTTCCCTGAAGTCAGCGGCAACCACGACGCGCTATGTGGATCTTAACAACTCCAATCCGAGTCCGCCCTTCGCGAGTTGGGCAACCGCGGCAACCAACATTCAGGATGCGATAGACGCCGCGGTCGCCGGCGATTTGGTTTTGGTGACCAACGGGATCTATGCCACAGGCGGGCGGAGGTGGTTCGACTCCGGCACCAATCGAGTAACGCTCACGAATGCCGTTACCTTGCAGAGCGTCAACGGTCCGGCTTTTACCTGGATAGTGGGCAATCGTATCGCTGGTGTGGGATTGGCGCTGACCAATGCCGCTCGCTGCGTCTACTTGGGAAACAATGCGGTCCTCTCCGGTTTCACCTTAACCAACGGAGAGGGAGGTGCTTTCAACTATCCGGCCGGAGGCGGAGTGGTTGGGGGCACGGTTACCAATTGTGTGCTTACTGGCAATCTGGCGACGAACTCAGCCGGCGGCGGCGCTTTTCGGTCCACGCTGATCGATTGCCTAATCGTGGGGAACTCTGCCAGCAGCGGTGGCGGCGCCTGCGCGTGCGCGCTGATCCGTTGCACGGTAGTGAGCAACAACGCCGTCAACGGCGGGGGCGTGTATGGCGGCGGGGTTTATGGCGCAAGCAGCCTGGCGAACTGCGTGCTCGCCGGCAATAATGCCTCCAGCTCTGGCGGCGGCGCGTTGGGGGGAACTTTAACGGCTTGTTCGATCAGCAATAATACCGCCGGCAGCGGCGGAGGTGTTAATGGCTCCAGTCTCTACAACTGCCTGGTTGCCGGCAACTGGGCCGGTTCGGGCGGCGGCAGTTACGGCGGAACGCTTACCAACTGTACCGTGGTTTTAAACGTGGCCACTAACAGCGGCGGAGGAATTTACGGCAACACCGGGGCATGGTGTTACAACTCCATTCTGTATTACAATTTCGCGCCAACTGGATCGAATAACATCGGCACGAAATTCAATTACTGCTGCACACAGCCCAATTTTGCCGGCGGCGGCATCACCAACGAACCGCTCTTCGTGGACCTGGTCGGCGGTGATTTTCAGCTTCAGTCCAATTCACCCTGCATCAATTCCGGGAACAATGGCTATGTTAACGGCAGCGCGGATCTGGACGGCCAACCGCGCATTGCCGGCGGCACCGTGGACATCGGCGCTTATGAGTATCCAACACCGACTTCAGCCATTTCATACGGCTGGCTTCAGCAGTACGGATTGGCGACCGATGGCTCCGCGGATGGTGTGGATTCGGACGGCGACACGATGAACACCTGGCAGGAATGGGTTGCGGGTACCAACCCCACAAACGCGCTCTCTCGGTTGGTCATGGAGCCCGTCGCCGCAGGTAATGGAACAGGAGTCACGGTAAAATGGCAAAGCGTGTTGGCTCGAGTCTATTACCTTCAGCGCAGCACGAATCTGGCGCCGTCGACGCCATTTTCGTCGATCCAAAGCAACATCTTCGGCCAGGCAGGATTTACAACATTCTTCGACCGGTCTGCCACCAATCCCGTGCCTTATTTTTATCGGATTGGGATTCAGTGATGAGAAGGTAGAGTTTCTATCTCCCCAAATTGCGGAATTCGTTCTTCACCATATTACCGACTCGGCGGAATCGATTGCGTAATAGCTGCAAGGGCGTGCGGTCGACGAAATAGGTCAGCAAAATCGAGTCGCGGGTCTTCACTTCCGGTCCCACGGTATCCACCGAGTGGTAGGTGTCTTCGCCGACGGCGAAGGCATAGCCGGTATTCGGCCAGAACGACATCTGTGAGGCTTTCTCATAGGCTTTGTCGCCCGTGCGTCGATGGAACACCGTGCCGACATGCTCAATGGACCGATCCGGCGGCAAATAAAGCTGGATGGTCATCCCTTTCCAGTGCGTGTCCGGATGGATACCGATTTTGTAGCCGGGTACATCCCTGGTTAAGATGGGAATCGGGTACATGCCAATGCGGGTGTAGTCCTCGCCAAAACGTTGTTGCAGCCCGGGCGCGAGCTGCTTGCGGAACGCTTCCCGAACTTCCTTGGAGCAAAGCGCTTGGCCGGCGATCTCCCAGACGGGTTTCTTATCCTGGGGCAGGTGGCGGATGTATTCGGGGAAGAGATCAATTTTGGTGCGCGTGCCGCCGCCGTTCATGGTGCGGGTGGATTTGGTGCGGCCGGACATCGGGCGGTAATCCTCGTTTACCGGCATTGCCGCCAATAACTGCGCATAGATGTCAGTGGGGAACACATTGGCGAGCTGCAAATGATAAAACGGCTGTTCACGCTTCTCGGCCGCCTCAATGGCTTCCACTACGTGTTCAATGGTTCGCTGGGTGTCGCTTCTGGCTGCCATGTTAGTTATTAGGTTCTATGCCGTCTCGCGAAAATGAGAAGCTATCTCTTCCGGCGCTCAGAGCCGGAAGATGCGGAGACAACAGATAGTGCGAAATATACCCGCCGATGCGCTGGCAGCAACAAGAGTTTACAAAATGAAAGTAGTGTTGTTTAAGGGGACGTCCCGGAGCCTATCGCGCTGATTTTGGCAGTCAAGGCATGGTCGTATCGTGAATTTCAGGCCTGCATTTTGCAGTTTTTTTGTCCGGTTTGGAATTCGGCGGGTGCTATTCTCTGGAAAGCATGAACGACTCCGAACTACTTCAGCGTTATGCCGAGACTGGGTGCGAAGCTTCCTTCACCGAGTTGGTGAAGGGGTATATCGACCTGGTTTACTCGGCAGCCCTGCGGCAGGTCGGCGGGGACGCGCATCTGGCTCACGACGTGACACAAAGTGTTTTTATTGATTTGGCTCGCAAAGGGCGAGCCGGGCTTTCCTCCGCGACCGTGCTGACGGGCTGGCTCTATACCAGCACTCGATTTGCGGCAGCAAAGATGGTGCGGGGCGAGCAACGGCGGCACGCACGAGAGGAACAGGTTACCACTATGCAGGAATTGTTGCGCTCGGACGGGCCGGAACCGGCCTGGGAACAGATTCGGCCCATCCTCGATGAGGCCATGCACGAACTGGGCGAACGCGACCGCAACGCGGTGTTGCTCCGCTATTTTGAAGGCCGCCAACTGAGCGAGGTCGGGGGGAAGCTGGGACTCAGCGAAGAGGCGGCGCGCAAACGAGTCGGGCGCGCCCTGGAGAAATTGCGTCAGTTGCTGGCACGCAGAGGAGTCAAGTCGAGTACCGCGGCGGCACTGGCAGGTGTGTTTGCCAGCCAGGCAGTGACGGCAGCGCCGGCTGGATTGGCTATCAATATCGCCGGCACGGCGGTCGCCAGCGCCACCGCAGGAGCCGGCACCACGTTAACTTTTATTAAACTTATGGCTATGACGAAACTCAAACTTGGAATCGTAAGCGCGGTGCTCGTTGCGGGTGTGGTGACACCGTTGGTCATTCAGCAGCGCGCGCAGGCGAGGCTCCGGGAGAATTATGCCATGTTGCGGCAGGAGAATGAACAGTTAACCGGCCAGGTGACGCCCCTAGCCGAGGAGAATCTGCGTCTTTCCAATCTGCTTGCCCGGGCCACGGCTCCGCAACCGGGACTGCAGATGAATGCCTCCAATGAAATCCTGAAGCTGCGCGGCGAGGTCGCCCGGTTGCAACGAGACGCCCGCGAACTGGCCCGATTGAAGGCGGGCGGCGCGGGAGCGGGAAATGATGGGGAAATCGATGCTGCCGCCCAGGGTCTGGCCACGCGAGCGACCAAGGTGCGGCAGCGGCTCGAGGAGATGCCGGAAAAGAAAATTCCTGAACTCCAATTCCTTGCTCAGAATGACTGGATCAATGCCGTCAGCCGTTTAAAGCAACTGGAAACTGACACAGATTATCGCGAGGCAATGTCGGCTTTGCGCAGCGCGGCCAAAGGAAAATTTGGCGGGATGATGCAGGAGGCGCTCAAGAAATATGCGGCGGCCAATGACGGAATGTTGCCGACGGAGCTTGCTCAGCTCCAACCCTTTTTAGGAGCGCAGGCCGATGCAGCCATGCTGCAGCGCTACGAATTGGTGGCCCACGGCAAGCTAAGCGATAACTCACGCGACCAGATTTTGATCAACGAGATTGCGCCACCGGTGGATGACGAATACGACACGCATTTTGATTTTCGAATCAACGGGACGAGTTCGCACAGTGTGAGCAAAACCGAGAATGCAGTGGAATCGGCCGCCGTGGCCTATGCGGCGGCGAACAACGGCCTGCTCCCTCGCCAGGTGGAGCAACTCGCGCCTTATTTGAATGGTTCGGTTGACCGCAACCTCGTTCAGGAAATGCTCAATAAAATCCCTCCCCACGTGACCACCCTGGAGCAATTGAATGCGGGGCACCGGTAAATTAATTGTAATTGAAGGTCATCGTTAGCGATTCGAAATCGGCCACGATTTGGTCGCGCATTTCCTGGGGCCAGGGTGGGAAAGGTGCGGCATCCAGAATGGCGGATTGGCATAAACGGGTGAGGCCGGGTTCAACACTGGTGTAATTGACTCCCAAATTGCTCACCGAACCGTTGGAATGAAGCCAAAAACTCAGCACAACTTTTCCCGTTTGAGGACGGAAAGCTCTCCCCTCTAGAAGTTGGTGCCAACGCGTTACGATCGCTTCCTGGAATGCCTTGCCATAGGCGCGCTGTACCTCGCGGCTGACTTTGATTCCAACCGTCGCCAGGTCGACATTCACGTCCGCACCCATATGCACGTTGGAGTGCAGGGGTTCTGGTTTGTCGCTGACGCAACCACTGCCGGCTAATGGGCAGGTGAGGGTAAGGATTAAAAGCCAGCGGTTCATGGTGAAGGTCCGTTCTAATCCTTTTAGCCTTGGGATGCAAGAGTCCGCGGTCCTCAGAAGCACTATGGCGGAACGCGCCAAAGGCGCACCACTCCATAGCCCAGGGCACTCGCCGGGCACTCGCCCTGGAAAAACCATCCCCAAAAACCATGTTTTTGAGAAAGTGGCAGCAGCGTCTCGCCGCTGTAGGCTGGGGTGACCCGCTCCTGTTGCCCCCACGGCAGCAGCGAAAGCCGCTGCGACCTCTCTTTGCCGTTCCGTTGTTAAGAACCGGCCCGGCCCGCATCTGGCGGAACGCGCCAAAGGCGCAACCACTCCATAGCCCAGGGCACTCGCCCTGGGAAAACGATCCAAAAAATACATTTGCCCTGAAGGGGCAAAACTCGACCAATTCACCTACCGGCGAGACGCCACTGCTACTTTGGCTGATGCGGAACGTCTCTCGGCGGATTCGCATTCCTCCACTCGCTTGCGCAAAAAGGTCTGCTCGGATTTGAGGCCGGCCAGCTTCAGCGATTTCTGAAAATGACCGGCCGCGGCACGCAAATCATTCAACTCCGCCTCAAATTCTCCCATCACCGCATAGAGCAGGTAATAGGAATCCAGCTTCTCACGATTTCGAATCTCCGCCACGGCCTGCAGCCCGGCCTGCGCTCCCCGCACCTTGGCCACTGCCACCGCGCGATTCAGCGCGACCACGGGCGAATTATCCAACTCAATCAGATGGTCGTATAAGGATAAAATCTGCTGCCAATCCGTGCGGTCATAATCCGGCGCGGAACAATGGCACGCCGCAATTCCGGCCTGTAAATGATACTGCGTCATTGCATTCCCACTGGCGGATTGTGCCAGGTGGAACATGCCGCGAGCGATTAGGCCCTGTTCCCAACGGCTGCGATCCTGTTCTTTCAGCAACAACAGATTGCCATCGATATCCATCCGCGTGGCTAACCTCGCGGTATTGAACAACATCAGGGCAAGCAGGGCATGAGTTTCTGGCCGATTTCCCACCGGATGCTCGGCGAGGGCCAGGTTCAACCGAATCGCTTCATGACAGAGGTCTTCGCGCACGAGTTTATCGCCACTGGATGCCTTGTAACCTTCATTAAAAAGCAGGTACAACGTTTGCAGGACACCATCGATGCGTCGGGATAATTCTTTTCCGGCGGGTATCTCAAAAGATATCTTCGCTTCGCGGATCTTCTGCTCCGCACGCGTGAGTCTTTTGGCGATGGCCGCCTCCGTGGCCAGGAAAGCTACGCTGATCTCTCGGGTGCTGAATCCACAAAGCGTTTTTAACGCCAGGGCAACCTGCGCCTCCGCCGGGATCAATGGGTGACAGCAGACAAACATCATTCGCAAACTGTCATCCTTGATTTCCTGCTCCAGTAAGGCCGGCGTCCCTTCCCGATCCGCGTCGGCGGGATCCAGCCACGCGATAATCTCCGGTTCCTTGCTGCGGAAATTCTGTTCCCGCCGGACGACGTCCAGCGCCAGGTTCCTCGATACCTTCATGATCCAGGCCGAGGGATTTTTCGGTATTCCGTAATAGGGCCAGGTTTGCAACGCGCGAACCAGCGCCTCCTGGATGACATCCTCGGCGAGGCAAAGATTTTCCAAGCCGAAAATGCGGGTTAGAATGGCGAGCATCTTTCCCGCTTCATGACGGAAAAGATGCTCCACCACTTCGGACACTCCCTGAGCAGGAACCTCAGCCGTGCTGTTTGCAGTCGTGGTCACGTGGTCACGTGGGCCTGGTCGCCATTCCGGATCAACCTTAGGCCATCGCAGGGGCCAGTTCTGGCGCAGCGTTGCGGCGGGCCTGCTCCACCGGGCACATATCCGCCACGGGCCGGACTTCCACCCGAATGCCATAGTCCAGGCCGGGGCATTGCCGGGCGATGCTCAGCGCCTCATCCATGCCCGATACCTGCAGGAAAAAGTAACCGCCGATCGCCTCTTTCGATTCCGTGAACGGACCATCGGCGACGACGTTCCCTTTCTTTCCGGAAACAACCTTGCCTTCGTTTTCCAGCGGATGTCCGCCTTTCAATTTGCCCTGGGCGGCGAGGCCGTCATACCAGGTCTTCCAGCGCGTCATCACCTGCTGCAATTCCTCGGGGGAGAGTCCTTTGTGCCAATCCGTGCCGCGGAACAATAATAGGTATGCATTCTCTGTGCTCATAATGTCTTTCGTTTGTTGATTTTGTTTGCCCGTTCAATTCTATAACGAACCGGAATCCCTGTTCAGGACAAAAATTTTAATTTTTTTCTTTATAGCATCAGCCCTGGCCCTCAACCCTCAACCCTCAGTGCCCAGCCATCAACCAATAGCTCCTCCCATCCGCTCTCAACTTTCAACTCTCAACTCTCAGCCCCCATCCATCAGGCCCTCAACCCTCAACTCTCAACCCTCAGCGCCCGGCCATCAGCCAATAGCTCCTCCCATCTTCCCAGAGCTACGAACTCTGTCTTGGCTAATGTTCGAAAGAGTCTAAGGTTCTGAAACGTCGTTCAAATTAGTAAAGACTCAAATAGGAATTGAATACTATCACTGAGATAAAGTTTGATTGCTTTTGTGGTCAGAGTATCGCCGTTGATGCTACAGGGATGGGTCTGACTATAAAATGTCCCAACTGTGGTAGAGCTCTAACTGTTCCGAGCGTTTCCCCGACGCCTGTGCATTATCATTCGCACCTTAAATCAAACAAAAGCTCCAATATCGCAAGAGTGATAATTGCCTCTATCTTAGTAGTGTTCATTATTATTATTTTAGGTTCTTTTGCTAATCACACCGAAAAAAACTATTCACGAGCAACTACGCGTCAGCTTGATGATGGCGCACGAACTAGAAACTTGCCCCCTACAACACTTGTAGAAAGTCAATACACGAAAGGGCAATCTAATCTGTTCAAAATGGTTCCTCGCTTGGATTGGAGTAGACAAACATTTGTTGACGAAGGTTGGATGAAGCCGGGGCAGACGTTAACGAAAATGTTCAATCGAGACCTGCAAATGTATGGAGTTGATGGGAATCTTTGTTACATTTTTCAAGAGGCTGACATGACGTCGGTCCTTTTTACATTGAAGAATAAATCGGACCTCCCAAAGCTTTATGGCAGTACAAGCGCATGGTTAGGTTCTAAAGGTTTTGAGTATGATGATTACAAACTCCACGAATTTCGATGGTTTGTTCAAGGAGCCGACAGGGGATATAAAATCAACGTCTTTGACGAAAAAGGAGCGTATGGTGACTATGGGTTAGAAATAGAAATCTCAGACCCGAAGAAATAATCTTTGGGAAGGTTGTTCGCCAGTTTGTGAAGCTTACGAGCTAAGTCTTCCGAGGCATCAAGCGATGCAACCATTTCCCCGCCCACATTTGAAGGACGTCCCGCCACCAAGTGAGAGAATCATCAGCAGTCCAAATAAGGTGAACATATGATGCACCAATTTAATTTCATTGTTTGTAAAATGTAGTATAAAAAGGTCCCGTGGGTTTTTACCTACGCAAAAGTCTAAACGTCGGCCCGTTCAGATTCAATCTCAGCAATTCTGGAATTGGCGTATCAACGGGAATTAAAGGGTTTCGGGTGGGAAGCGGGCCAAGAGGAAATTATGTCCACATGGGATATGGTGGGATTTACTTTCGCCAGACGATTCCCCGTCCGGACAACCTGGTGACCCATTTAGACATACCTCCAGTAGAATCTTCGCAAATTGAGTTCCACGAAATTGAAAGCGGTAGCGTGAGCCAAATGGTTGATTCGTCATCGGCGGAGTTGCTCGAAGAAATTAACTCAAAGTCCAAAAAAATACTCATTTGGCCATGGGTTTTAGTTGTCAGCACCAGCGTCCTGGCTTCTATGGCAGCCGCGGCCTCACCAATTTGGAGTTGGTGCTTTGTTGTGCCGCTTTGTTCCGGTTTCTTTGTCTGGGCACTTTACGCCGACAAATTACGAAAAACTGTGGTTTTGTTCTATGAGGTTGAACCGCATATTGAGCGAGCGTACCAAAACTTGCACAACATTTTTGATTTGCTGCGAGGTTGTTCTCGACTCTGGCATATCGAATCGCAGGGTGACATTAAAACAACATACGATTGGAAAGTGAATGCTGGGGCAAACGCTCTTGTGAAACGCAAGTCAATCTATCCCCATGCAGGGGCACCTTCGTATTTTCAATGCAACATTGCGGTTCCTGTTCTTCCTGCCGGTCGACAGAAGTTATATTTCTTGCCTGACAGAATTTTGGTTTGGGATACTGACGGGGTTGGGGCTGTCGGTTTTGACCAGCTTACGCTTACTTTTGGTGAACAAAGATTCATAGAGGAAGGCGGTGTTCCGAGTGATTCAAAGGTTATTGATAGCACTTGGAGGTATGTAAATAAGAGTGGAGGTCCCGATAAACGTTTCAACGACAATCGAGAAATACCAATCGTCTTATACGAGGAAATATTGCTTACCAGCAACTCTGGTCTGCAAGAATTGTTTCAAGCGTCCCGGACCGGAATTGGTGCTCAACTGGACTCAGCAGTGAAGCAATTGGCATTAGCGATTTCCCAACGTGGAGAGCCGCAAAGAGAGGAGGGTTTTATGAAATGTGCCTGCAATAATTGCTCTGCCTTCATTGAGTTCCCCGCGCATGGATTAGGTGAAACTATTACGTGTCCACACTGTGGCATGGACACGGTGTTATTTAAACCCGCAACGGTTTGACGGTGGGTTCGAAAGTCTGGTTCTTCGCCGCGTCTGCTCTGTCTAAAATTTGTCATCTTCCTATAAGTGAAGGTTCCAAACGAATGACGCAACGCACTTGGCTTCCAATCAAAGCCCACTGCTTCGACCAATTTTTCTTTGTTCCTTCGGAAGCAGGTTGAGTCAGCGTAGATGGGGCCGTTTTGCAAATGCTTCTTTGCACGGTCCAAGCCATGCCAGCATAGCTTTGCCAGGCAACCGCATTGTTGGGCACTATGCACAGACAAACTTTGATTCACCAAAATCAGCGGCAATCCACATAGTAAGTGGGTTGACCGCTTCGGTTCAGTTGGCTATAGATACGGGGGCCATTGTTTGGCACGATTTGGTTTGTGTCATGCAAATGGCATGCATTGGCAAGTATGAAAATGGATTCAGGGTTACAAGTACTTGTCAATACGATATTTAAAGCCAATGTAGCTCAGCGGTAGAGCAACGGTTTCGTAAACCGTCGGTCGCCGGTTCAATCCCGGCCATTGGCTCCAATTTCCTCAACCAAATTCAAGGGTTTACGCAGTTTCTTAGGGCTTGCCTATAAAAAGTCGCCTTTCACTAATTCTTACATAATTCATCATACAAAAGAATTATGAAAGTCATCCGAAAGAACCGGCCCAAGGCCCGGAAAGTCACCAAAAATGGAAAACATTACTTCTTTCCAATGCGCCAAACACAAGAGTTTGGATGAACTTCGTCATATCATGGGCAACTCTCTCGGCGTGATTGAGAAATTCTATAAAGGGACAATCTCTCAGGCCGAAACCGAAAAGTTTTGGCCAATTACTCCTGATTCCCTCAAAGAAAAATGAAGACGTTAACGCTGAACATCACTCAGAATTAATTGTTGGCAGCGTCAGACTGCCTCGCCTCGGAAAACTGTTTCTCCAAGTAGAATAGTTTCTTCCGGTCTTCATCATCAAGACGGTCACGGGAAGGGCCATACTTCTTTTCAACCATCTCCCAAAATTCATCCAGCGCCTTTTGGGCATCGCTCTCGGTCATAAGATTTCTCAGGCAATCAAACCGTTATGAAGTGGAGCTTTAGAGGCTCTCCTATTATTTAGGTCGGTTTAGTTGGTGGAGGTGGTATTGGGGGAATCATGTTTTCGACGATGATGCGCACTACGGCGGCAGCATCAAGTAGCTGCCCTTGTGTGGGAATCTGCAATTTACTCGTGACAGGATAAGCCTTTAATAATCGACGCAGGGCTGTCCGCTCTTGGCGCTCCAAAATAAGGTGAGGCGCATTTAGGTCGCAACACCGAATGTGGTACTTCCCCGCGGGCGTTGTTCCGACGAGTTGATGTGTAGTAGGATCTTCGAAAATGTGTTCTCCGTAGTCCTGTTCCTTGGTCGGGTTCAGGAAGCGGGCTCCAAGTTTACGGAAATGGGCGTCGGGCCATGAATTTGTTTTGGAACCGTTGCAATGGCGCGTTGAAGGGAAAAGATTTGAATAATCGTTCCGAGCTGGACCGCGCAAAGTCGGATTAAAGTGATCCACCTCAATTAACTTGTACCCAACTTTGTTGACATGTTGCAGTGAATACGCACAGCGACCCTCGAAATCAATTAGCAGGAGGGGCTTCGCCTTCCTGTAGGTGGATTCAGTGAAGTTACGTTTCGGATGCTGCCTGGTTACCCGTGGGTTTGTGGAAGGTGACATACCGGCTCAAAGCGCTGATTACGTCGCGAGTCAACTCACGCTGTTCGTATTCCACGATTAGCTCCTCGCCACTGCGGCGGTTCCTAAGACTTCGGCGAAGCGCTGAAAGATGCTCCAACTCGATTTGTTCTGTTGCGCTAACGCCGCTCGTTGCCTCTTTTCCCGCCAAATCAAGAAAACGCCGTTCGTGGGTGTCGGTCCACAAAAGGTCCGCCATGGGCAACCGTAGTGTGGGCGAGGAAACTTCTGTGCTCTGGTAAATTTCAGCCCATTCCGCCACGGGGTCGGGATTTGACGTCACAACCCGGTCCGGAGTGTGAGGTTCCGACTGCGTCACTTCGGACGCGTAAGCAGCTTCGAACCGCCTCGAGACTGAAGTGGCACGGAGTTGGGAGGGGTCGAAAACCAAAGGAATCATTCGTCAGTGAAGGATGCCTCACCCTGCGGAAAAAGCAAGCGGATGAGGTGCTGTTGCGCGCGGAGGGGAGACCTCAGGAGTGCCATCGGTTCGGCAATGACATTAGCTGTTTCCGGCGCCTGTTTGGCCTCTTTCAGCAAGGCGGCCCTTCTTGCGGCGTCGACCGCTGACCAAAATGAAAAGGAGTAGAAAATGATTTCCGCTACGCCGCCATGACGGGACATCACAATGTGGTTTGCGACTTCGGTAAGCATCGGGGCAGTGGGTTGCCAGGTTGGAGGCGCCTCCAGAAGTGTGCCGTGGCTGCCAAGGTAATCAATCGTGGATTTTCTGAGCACGGCTAATTCTGGTTCTGAAATGACCGTCGCGTAAGAATCAACGAGCAAATTCAACTTGTTGACAAACCCAAACTGCATATGAACAAATCCGTCCTCCCGCTCAACGCTGAAACGGTTAAAAAAGAGGAAACGGCGGTAGCCTGTGGTAGGCACCACCACGCTCATTCCTTCTGGCTTCGAGGTGGCCATGCTATTGGGTCTGTGTGACGACGCAACTACTATAGGGCCGCTAATGTGCCGTCAACAAATCTTGAACCCAGTTATCTGCTTGCTGAGAGGATTCTCGTGCCCCCAAAGTCCGTACACTCGAAGTCCGGATGCGAGCAGAGCTTTTCTGCCACCAGTTCGTGAGACATAGGCATCCACCTCAGAGTTCTTTCGACGCCAGAACATGTGTTTTCTTCGGAGATCTTAATCATTCCGAGCGATCGTCAACAGATTTCTAAAACAAAATTTTTGCGGCCACACTTGAGCATGAAAAAATTAAAGGAGTACAGAAACGCTCAACAACCCTTTCCCAAATCCACGCCAATCGCCTGGATGAGCACGTCTTTCTTTCGCGGTTCGCGGGACAAGCCACCCATAACAACGAAACCCCGCAATGACACCCAGTCATAGCAGGGTTTGGCAGACAATTCAATTACCTCGCAACCAATTCGGCCGTTTGGACATTTGGCCGTTGAGCCTGTCGCACCCGCTCAGCAATTTCCTGTGCGGTCAAAATTGCTGCAGGATTATCGGTCAACTTCTCCACTAGGTCCGACACGGTAGCAAACACACCAGCCTCCCTCTGGTGCTCCATCAACCACTTCACGAACTCCGCATCCGCCGTTTTTCCTTGCGGCGTTGTGGTGAGCACAGCACGCGCAGTCTCGACTCCCTGGATGAGCGCTTCATTCACTTTCCGATTTCTGACCTGCCTATAACCATGATACAACCCCCCAAGCGCTAGCGCCACGATACTCCCAATCCCTGGCGCAAACGTGTTAATGACAGAGCCAGCCGCACCAATAGCTGCTTCAGCCTCTGGCTTTGAAACCAGGTTCGTAACCGGCACCTGCACCAGATTCGTCATGAATACCGGGACGAGATTTGTCGCCGTCACGGTTAAGTAATTGGTCGCAACGGCCTCCCTGGCCGCCACACCAGACACTGCGCCAGTCGTTGCATTAGTCACGAATAGGACATTCGTCCTCTCAATCACGACCGGCACCACGTTTGTCATTACCACCATATTCGTGAACACGTGAACCGTTGGCGTATTCGTCCAGGTCACCTCTTGGTTGTACGCCCGATCCAACGTGGCACAACCATTCAACAAACCCACCACCACCAAAACACCCGCGCACAATCCCGCGGCCATCAATTTCATTTTGTACATAGGCTAACTAACTTTTTTTGTTGTTGTTGTTTCCAGGCTTCCCCGCCTGCTTTTCCCAAAACCAGCCATCATCGATTAACTATCAATTTCTTAGCTTCCTGAATGCGCCTCAGCTCGTAAGTGCATTCTTGAAGCGCGGCGCTGTTCCGGTCGATGCAGACGGCTAGCTTGAGCGCCGTCTCATTTTGCGTGTTGATTATCTTCTCCAACGCAACATGATGCGCTTCACCCAAATTCTTGTGGTCCGCTACCAAAGCCTGCAACTGCTTCACCAGCCAATAAATGACGACGCTGCAGAGCACCAGTAGCAGACAGAACGCCGCCAGAAACAACCAACGGTCTGTCATCGAGGCCGCATGATCGACCGTCTTCAGAAACTCAGTTGTATTCATATTTGTCATCGCTTCCCTTTCTAAATCAGTCGTGCTTGCGCGCTCGATGCCTCTCAACCCTCAACTCTCAACTAAAGACTCCAGCGTTTGTACGGCCGGATCATCGCGGTCACCTGCGGCAACAGCGGCAGTTGCGAGAGGACCAGGTAAGTCCCGCCGCTCGGCCAATGCCGGATCAAACCGAGCTTATCCCGTTGTTGGAACCACACGGAGACTTGCTCAATCGCGGCGAATTCAAGATCTGCCGGTAACGCTGTCTGACCGGCACCTGGTGTAGTACCCGGCATCACATATCCGCCGGTGTAGGTCACTCGCGCCAATCCGGGTCCACTCGGCCAAAGCTCCCGCACGAAAGAAAGCGGAGTCGTGAGCGAAATGACACAGGCCCGTCGCAGCAAATAGCCGATGCCTGTCTTCTCGAGCCAGCCTTCCGTCTCGTCCGTCTTAACCTCAAACTTCGTCACCGCCTCAATCGGATAACACTCGGCAAGTATCTCCGTATCGTTAGCGCGAAATTCCTGCATCACCCCAACAGTTCGCGCCAAAGTGCGATTGCATTCCTGATCAAACCTGCTCGACACCGCCTGAATAGCCTGAGTCAGCAGGCTATCATTCGAAGTATCCGCCGGCGCAATGCCGAGCCGTGTTTTAACTGTCGCGAGTTGGGTTAACATTCGCTCCTTCACCCCAGCCGGGCATGCACCACGGCTGGGGTCATATTTGTCTATCTATTCGCGTTCACGCGCTGAATGCCTCTCAACATTCAACCCTTAACTCTCAACCACGGCGGCTACGAAGCCGCCGTCAGCAGCGCAGCCGTCGCATCCTGCGCCGCATAATCGAAGTCAATCTCTTCGATGAAGCGGATAGCCAGTTGGTCATTCGCGAAATACACGTGCTCACTTGGATCAATCCGCGGATGCCCATGCTCACCCATCCACCAGAACGACAGAGCCCCAAAGACGGCGATCGGTTTATCCACAGACGCGGAGGTCCCGTACGGTTCCAGGACGTCAGTCCAAACAATCGGATATCCATCGAGGAGCGCGGTGCCATCCGATAGGCGTTGGTAGACATTCGGCTCGGCTGCTGTACGGAACGACGGCAGCCTGGTCTCCCATGTCGTATCCATGTAATAGGCAGACAAGCGCCCGTTTAACCCAGCTTTATTCACCTTCGTCCGCAGAGTCCGGAAATCGTCGAGCGTTGCGTCACTCGGCTTGGTTTTCCCGGTAGCCAACTGAACCGTGTGAGCGTTGTCTCGAGCAATCTGCACAATCCCTTTCACCGATTCATACGCCCCACTCCCATCAGCGAGAAAACCCCAGGTATCTTCCGCACGCGCAAATTCTACGGCTCCGTATCTTCCGAGGAACTGCCCCATCAGCACGATGCTCTGCTCGTCGATCTCCCGAGGCAGTCGCACGATTCCGCCAATCTTGTGTGACTCCAGTGAAGCAAACGTGACGGTCGGAGACTTTTCGGTGAACGCTGCCGACATTGCAATCGAGCTGAAAGCCGGCCGCGCCCCCATCCGAGCCGGCCGGGATGTGCCCATGCCAATCGGATAGGGCGACATGCGGCGGCGAACAACCCCGAACTCCGAGATGAGTTCACGGATTTCACCGCCAAACTCTGTGGGGAGCGGAATATCGGAGGTAGTAAGCGCAGCACGCGTGCTCAGGTTCAGCGTATTGCACGCAAAGTCCATGAGTGCATCACGCTGCGCCGGGACAGAGCAAAGGCCAGACAGCCGATCGCTTTTATGGCAATGCACCACAAGCTGAGCAGCCAAATGCCGGGCACATTCATCGCTCATAAGACCTGGTGTCCGAATTCGTGGATTCATGGCAGCTCGGCCTGCCACCAGCCGGCGAACATCCGTGAACTGTTGCCGGAGCTCTGCCGTGTCTTCCTGAAGAGATTTGAGACTCGCCGGCAGAGGCCTTATCTCTGCCCAGCTATCTCTGATTTCACTAAGGACAGTCTGGAATTCATTAACCTGTTCCTCATTGGGAGCCGTTGTGGTGTTACTCATTGTTATCTGATCTTTCTTTCGTTGCGACCGGGTGCACGTAACCGATCTGTTTAGTGCGCTCATGCCCTCCGCATAACGCGCCGGAACTCGCGTGCTAAATTCATCCATTGCTTTTGTTCCTGGCTGGGCTCTGCCAGGACCTGGCCAACGAGGCCGTGAAGCAGATCGATTGTCTCCCGCAAATCATCCTTCGTGACCGCGCCTGATTTCAGACCTAGCGCGAGCGCATCCGGATTGGCCGGGATTGCCACAGCAGACACCTCAAGCAGTTCCTGCTCGAGATAACGACGACGCGGAGCAGTTGCAGAATCTGAGCCCTTGCCGCCGTCCTCCCAGCGCAATGGAATAAATCCGACAGATACCGCATTGAGAAAGCCGCCTTTGTATAGGCCATAAGCAATCCGCGCTACCGGGTTGATTTCAGTCGCAAACTGAATCCTTTGATAGAGCGCCTGCTCTCCAACGACCGACCGAACCTCAGTCCTTAACGCTTTGCCAAGCGTGAACAGGATGTCCCCATAGTTGTGCGCATTTTGGAAAACTGGATTGCTGCGATACGAATCCAAACGCCAACCGGACGGCTCGATGACCTCACGATAGCGATCCAATGTTGCCGTACTAGCGATAAAATCGAGCGTCGCCGTAGGAGCCTCAACAGTTCCGGCCTCACCTGTCTGAGCCGCTGCAGCCTCACGAATCTGAACTTGCAACAAGGCCCGGACGCCAGGGCGATTGTCGTGGAGCAGTGTGAGATCAGGTATCGGATTCATGCGTTGCGCTTTGCCTCAATCAATAATTGTTAATCAACTTCTCTGCCTGAGGGACCGACACTAACACGGCCTCTTATAACTCAATTGGACTCCTCCCTTTGCCGTGCGAAGACGCGCGCACAGTTGCGAAAGTGGACTATAAGGAGGCGAAGAAAAAAAATGCAGAAAATTATTGACCGGTTTTTGAGCAGGATCGGGGAAATTCTTTCCCTCTAACTTGCTACGGCTTCGTTTTAATGCGGCTTAGTTGTGTCACCTCCCTGAGCACCCTCCACTTTTGTCATATTCGAGGGCACATATCCCTGGTCTCCCCAGGGCAGCGGACGAAAACCCAGTTCAAACGCCCGATTCAGGTCGTTGAAGGGAATTCCCATCTCGAAGCCCGCACGTGCAGCTGCGAGTCGCCCGCGGCGAGCTTCGGCCAGTACCGGGTGATCCTCCACGTCGAACCAACCGTCTGCTTTCGGATCAATGGCCTTCACCGTGACTGACTCCTCCGCCTCCAGTCTGCGACAAAGCGGCAGGACTCGGTTCTCAATAAAATTGAGCCGAGCCCCAGCCATCACGTCGTACTTTGCATTGTTCGTTGATGTGATGATTTCTTCGGGCACACCAAACGCGGCGCAGATTTCTGAACGGCAAAATTTACGATTCTCCAGAAACTGGAGGTCCGTGCTCGCGAGCTTTGGTGCGACCACTTCTGCTCCACCCCAAAGAAAGACCGGCCGGTCAGCCGTGCCGGGGCGTCGCTTCCGGTCACGCAAAGCTGCCAGAATCTGTTCCCGCTGCTCCGGGTCGAGCTGCTCATTTGTCCGAAGTATCGTCCCCGTCTCACCATTGTTCTCCATGATTCCTTCCATATGGAGCGAGGCAGCATAATCAGTTCCCGCAGCCACACCAGCCACCGCCAGCGGCGATATTCCCCGCCAGAAATCGAACGGATTTGGCAGCTTCTCGTAACACACCTCTTCTGGAAGAAACACCTGACTGGTCAGAGGCGTATTGCGGCCGTAATCCACATACCTCCATCCCACGAGCTTGTTATCCTGGACGATGTGCTGGAACCGCGAAGGATCAAGAATCAAGATTGATTTGAGTCTGGAGCGGCGTCCGGCCGCTGGAGAATCATAGACCGGAATCCGGAAGCACTCGCCGCGAAGCATGAGCCAGATCACTCGGAGCTCCCAATACTGGAATCGTTTTATGTGCGGATGCGGCGCGGCATAGAAATCAACCAGCGGACCAGTCGTTATTAATTGCTCACCAGCGGAGCTCGTCGTTGAAAACCGAAAAGGAATATTTGAAACCTGCTCTGCCAGCGCATTAATGGCCCGGTACACCCACACCACCTGCTGATACGCATTCGTCATTACCGTTCCTGTCCGCGCGTCATCCGGCCAAAGCCCGGCTGCAAGTGCATATTCCGTCGCATCCTTTTTGACCGCAGTCTCTCGCTCAATAGAAATGTTGAAGCCAAAGATTTTCAAATCAGTTGAGGGCTGAGGGTTGAACGTTGAGTGTCATCGAGCGCTTCGCGAATTCGTTTCTGGCTTGAGGTGTTTGTCGCCGCAGGGTGCAATCCCATACTATGTTTAATTTCGAAAAGCTTGATGTATGGCAGAAGGCAATCGAATTTGCCGATTTGGTTTACACGGTGACTCGCAACTTTCCTGACGCCGAGAAATTCGGTTTGACCAACCAGATGAGGCGTGCAGCCGTATCCATTTCGTCGAATGTCGCTGAAGGTAGCTCGAGAATGTCGCGGACAGATTTCGCTCGGTTCGTGGAGTTGGCCACCGGATCGCTTTTCGAAGTTGTTTCTCAGGGCACGATCGGTCTTCGCCAGGGCTTCTTGAACAAAGAGGAGCACGCACGGATCTACGCTGCCGCCGAAGAACAAAGCCGAATGCTTAGCGGCCTTCGCCGTTCGCTTGTAGGTGATTGATTCCATATCTCTCAATTTCTTGTATTCGGCTCTCAACTCTCAGCTTTCAACTCTCAACTCTTCACGCTTCGATGAATCAGCGCCCGCTCATCCGCGATACTGCGCCCATCGGGCAGCACCTCTCCGCGTTTGAGTCGCTCCAGCATCGTTTCGCGACTGATCGCTCCCGAGCGCCACGCCCCAACCACGGCAGTAATCTCATCACCGGACATACCTCGTGCGTTCAGATCGGTATTCATCGCGAAACTCACGCCGATTTGCCCCTCGATCTCTCCTCCTTCAATCCACCAGGACGCTATATGAAGCACGCGAGTGAGTGACTGATTTAGGCTAGCAACAATGGTCCCCAGGCCACACAGATCCCCGCCTTCGCCTTCCTTTACCTCAAGCATTCGCGCTCCCAACAAAGCCATACGGCGCTCGACTTTTTCCAAGGCTCGTTCGAGGTATCTGAGGCCAGACCCGCTAAACTCCAGAAAACCTGCAGTAGCCCCTGGAGCCTCAGAGAGCCAGGCCGAACTGGATCCAACGCGTAGCGTCGTCGCCTTATCAAACCCACTTACCCATGCCGTAGGAAAACCTGCAAAATGCAGCCCATGTTTGTAATCAGCATCCAAGCGATAATGGTCGAGATTTGCGCAGATAACGTCCGCCAAAGGTAACCGGTCCGGCTCCGGCCGGGAATTCCTTGGGCCATGAAACACAAACGGAATAAAAGATAAGGAAACCCCATCCCGTTGCAGAGCCAGAGTCTGTTCCAGGACCCAACCATCACCGTCCTTTTTCCAAAACTCCTGGATGCAGGACGACTCAACAATTTTCAGGACTCGCAGACGATCCGCATCGCGTAACACCAACTCGACCAAAACCACTTTTTCCGCTCGCCGCTCAACCCTCCAGTTAATGACATCTTCTGCTGGCCAGTACGACAGCACTGGCCGTTTGGCAACTTCATCCCACAACACCAGCGATCCTGCCCGTCCAACGGATAACACTTCGCGTACGACGGTTCGGGAATAGCGAACCCAATCCAGCCCCCACTCATCGCAATCACGAACAAACTCTTCCAAACCCATCCGATCACCCAGGGCAATTGCCGGCGACCTCCTAAACACCAAATCCAGATACTCGTCGATCGTGCGTGCTGTCGCACCGAAGAATGCCGCTCGCGTTTTATATGCCGCATAATCTTCGTCAGTCTGACCAGCCAACCGGGGAAGATACTTCTCCGCCGCTGCCTTAACTGCATCTTCACCAGCCAGTATATCACGAGCCCGGCTCCAGGAGGGCAACGCAGCATCGTACTCAGGATGTTGTTCGTCTATCGGCATTCTTTGTCCCGCGAAGCGGTTCACTGCCTTTCAACAGCCAATCACTTCGCTGGCGACGCGCCGACACTAGCACGGTTTTCTCAGAAGCAATTGCGCTCAGGGCATGGACGTGCGAATACCTGCGAACTCTTGCGAAATTGAGATACAAGAAAACGAAGAACAAAATTGCACAAAAGTATTGACCGACTTCACCGGCATTCCGCTTGAACCCTCGACCGCCGTGTCCTGGCGGCCGGGCAATCGCGGTTAAAGACGTTTTCCGTCATGCCTGAATTTCGTCGACCGGCTAATAGGGGTAGCTAAGATATGCTGATGCGGGATTACGAAACATGCAGAAAGGCCCTCGCAACGTTTGTCAGTGAATACACCGGAATCCAGAACCGCAACGAAGCAACAACGCGCCTTCAGTTGATCGATCGTCTATTCTTGGAGTGCTTAAGCTGGGAGCGTAGCGATTTTGTCGCTGAACCAGCTTACCGAGGTGATTATGCGGACTACGTGGCCCACGCTCCAAGGCCTGTAATGATTGTGGAGGCTAAGAGGGAAGGCAAGGCGTTTGAATTGCCGGCGGGATCCACACAAATGGAGTACTCCCTTCCAGCTCTAACACGAGATTATCCAGAGCTTGCCGAGGCAGTGGAACAGGTGGCTGCATACTGCCAAAAACGTGGGGTCCTTTTGGCAACAGTGGCCAATGGACATCAGCTCGTGAGTTTCGTTGCCGTTCGTCATGACTCCCCACCCTTGGACGGGAGAGCCCTAGTCTTCCCGAATTTGGACTTCATGCTGGAGCACTTCCAGGAACTTTGGGATGCCCTGTCTAAGGCTGGGATTGAGGAGAAGAAGTTGGAGGCACGACTGCTCGGTCGGCGATCGCCACAGCCTCCGCCGAAACTCTCAACAACGATTGCCTACTATCCCGGGACAAAGGCACGGAACAGATTTCAAACAGATCTAAAGATCGTTAGCGAACTGGTGTTGGAAGACGTGGCGAGTGCTCGCGAGGTGGAGCAGACGTTTTTGAAGGAATGCTACTGCGACAGCGGAGCCCTATCGGAGTATTCTCTCATCAGTCGTGATATCCTTCAAAATCGGTACGAGGCACTGTTTGATGATGGCGCGCCTGGACCGACGACATCGCCCGCCGTAACCAAGAAGGGTATTAGCCCAGACCTTCTTGCAAAGAGCTTGAGCCGAAGGCCAATCCTATTGCTGGGAGACGTTGGTGTGGGCAAGACAACGTTTCTTCGCCACTTGATGACTATTGATGCCTTGGAACAGTTTGAGCAGGCCTTAGCCTTTCACCTAAATCTCGGCGTACAAGCAACCCTGACGAGCGATCTCAAACTCTTCGTTATTGCTGAAATTGCGCGCCAACTCCGCTCTCAGTACGATATCGATATTGAAGATGCCGCGCTCGTCCGCGGAATCTATCACGGGGAATTACAGAAGTTTTCACGCAGCATTTACGGTGGTCTGAAAGCGTCCAACCCCAAGGCATACGAAGAGAAGGAATTGGCATTCCTCGAATTGAAGATGGCTGATAAGCCGGAGCACCTGAAGGCAGCCCTCGAGCACCTGGAAAAGGGAAGGAAAAAGCAAATCATTTTGTTCTTGGATAATGCTGACCAGCGTGATTACAAAACCCAGCAGGAAGCATTCTTGATTGCGCAGGAGCTCGCGGCTAGTGGTCCGGCCACGGTTTTCGTAACACTGCGGCCTGAGTCATTTCATCTTTCTCTGAGATCGGGAGGCACCCTAAGTGGCTATCATCCGAAAGCCTTCACAATCGCCCCTCCGCGCATTGATAGAGTAATTGAGAAGCGCTTGGAGTTTGCGCTGAAAATATCACGGGGTGAGGTGCCGCTGCAGCTCTACCCTCATATTCAAACCCAATTTTCCAATTTAGAAGAAATCATCTGCTCAATGCTCTCTACACTTAATGACCGGCGCGACGTCGGGGAGTTAATCGACAATATAGCTGCAGGGAACGTGCGGTTGGCGTTGGACTTGGTCCAGGGCTTCTTTGGAAGCGGGCATGTGGATACGCAAAAGATCGTGACGATACAAAAGGAGCAGAAACACAACCCTCCATACCATATTCCGCTTCACGAGTTTTTGCGCGCCGTTATGTACGGAGATACCGTCCATTATGATCCCACTAGGTCGTACGTCGCGAACCTCTTTGACGTGTCAACGTTTGATGTAAAGGAGCACTTCATTTTGCCCCGCGTTTTGAGCGCCCTGTCAACGTGGACGGGAAGCGGGGTGCACAACGGCTTTGTGCAAACGGATCTTTTTTATGAACGGGTGCAATCTCTCGGATATACGCCGGACCAAATTGACTACGCTTTGGTTCGCGCACACAAACACAATCTCGTGGAGATGGCAGGGCGCAGAGCACCAGAACCGGGAACAAACATTCCGCCTTCTGTTCGCGCTACGTCAGATGGAATTTATCACGTTGAAAAGCTGATCACTATGTTCGCATATGTCGATGCCGTGATCGTTGATACTCCGATATTCGATGCAGATGCTCGAGAGAAGATTCGTGATACGCTTCAATTGGAGGAGCGGGTGTTCAGAGCAGAAACATTTTGCACTTACCTTGATAAGCAGTGGAGTGCGATGGATCGAGGCGGCGTATTCGATTGGGGTAAGACGTCTCACGCAATACGGAAAGATATTGAAAGGGTAAAACTTAAAGCTCTGTCCTGATGGAACGCGTGTTAATAAAGATTCCGTGCCGTGGGGTGAATGTTTACTGCAGGCACAACAAACCGTTCCTGATTCTGCGATTCCAGAAGGCGGACCTGAAGGCAATCGCTCCATCTCGCGTAAAATGTTGACGTAACCGACGCTATGAGTCCTAAGGTTTCAAGTGCATCATCGGCTATTGGATTATTTTGCATCGTCGTGAAGACCACATAACCCAAGTGCCCGGTTCTGCACTGAGTTGGAATAACATGGGTCGCGTATTGCTCAAAGTAAGGAGCCGTAACAACATTTCCGTTAGAGGTAAATAGGCCAGGGCTAGCGGCGACCTGGCCAAGCATGCGTTCTTTGTTGGTAGCAGAGCTCAAGATTAATGGATGCCCAGGCCCCATCTTAAGGGCATCTTCCTGACGAACGGTGGGTGCGTCGAAAAACGCAAGAACGTAGTCGCCAAGGCTCGGGTATCCCACACCTTCAGGCAGCAGGTGCTTACACAGATAAACCTCAAGGGTGTATCGGTTCGAGCAAACGCCGATGCTTTCACAAATGGAGTCCAGAAACCTTTTGATAATGGGGCGGAGCGCTGCGTCGTACGTAGCACCCGTATTCTGAACCGAACACACCTGCGCGTTCATTTCCTCGATCGCATCGCGAAACATGCGATATGTCTTTACACGACGATCAAGCTCGCGCTCAACGCTTGCGTGTGCGTCGGCGAGATCCGCGGCGTCTGCCAAAACCCGCAACGGACTCTTAAGTTTGAACTCCTGATAAATAACAATCGATCCAAGAACCAGGTGAAGAATGCCCACTACGATTAGGCTTGGGCCAGCGGTACCCCTCAAACCGGCACTCGTCCACATGTTCACAAGAACGGCCTCGAATAAGGGAAATACGATCGTGGTGAACACCAGAATCCAAGGTCGGAATGGATGGTCTTGGTCAATCTGCCCCTTAAGTTCAGCACGCAACTCTGCGGATTTAGCCTTACTGCACGTTACTGGGTTCATCCACATAAAGTGGGTTCAATTTGAAGATCGTCAAGCGAAACGCCCTTATTTAAGCCGGATTACGTATGATGAAGTCCCGTACGGATGCGCAAAGCCTTATCTCACCGGGCCTTCACGCCAGCCCCTCACTTCGCTGGTTCCAGACAGAATTTCGCGGGGTCGCTCGACTGCTGACATGGCCTGATCTTCGACCCTGGCCCATCCGCAGTCTTTTCCTTATACTCAGCCCTGGTTAAGTTCGCACTGAACATCGGCGTTTCTAAGCGCCACCTGGCTACGTCATGAAAACCAAATTTCTCTACGAGCATCACAATCGCCAGGACAAAACCCACAAGCCCGACTACAAAGACGAAATGCGCATCAGGGGCCGAAGTTCCCCCCAGCGGCTGGGGTTAAAAAAATCCCCCGGCCTGATGTCCGAAAGTATCCGGCGAGCAAAGGAGTACGAGCTGAAACAAGCTAAGCGAAGATTTTTTTGTCTGCACGGTCGCGTATTTAGGCTTGGCTGGTCACTGGGGCATTTCGCGAAAGCAAACAACTTTAGTGCCGATCAGGCAGAAGCAAAGCATGCCTACCAAACAATACGAACCGCAGCGCTTTCGGACATGCGGGCCATCACCGCGGCCATCATGGAAGGTGAGGTTAGAAGGACTGATGGCAAGCGCTCCGGCAAATACAAACTGAGCAACTTGCGCGTCCGGTGGAGAGTAGAAACAATGCAATGTCAGTTACTCTCAAGTCCTAAAGGCCGACCAACTTCCGTTCATACAGGATCCGCGGCTTCGTCGCGACCAGGTATCTAAGGGCATCCGCACAATCATCCCCGCCATTTCCATCTTCATCCGCATCCACCTTCAAAACATCTTCTGGTCGATTAGGATCATGCTGCAGCGCCGGTAGCGTTTCAGTCAGCCGCCTGCATCGCTCATGAATGAACAGCGTGGGCTGGATTCCCGCATCCGGGTCACCAAACTTCTGCAAAATCTCTGCCCAACCGTTTACCCGATCCGTGTTAGCCGGTCGCAGATTCACGCCGAGTCGCGAATACTGAGCCGCCACCGTCGACCCATCACTCTGCCGAGAGAACACATCCGCTCCAGCCACAAAGCGTCTCAGGTCTTTCATCTCCAACGGCCTCGTTTCTACCTTTTTCTCTTCACCCTCAACTCTCAACAATGAACCATCAACCAGCACGCAATGCCGTGCCAACATCGTCCGCACGGCATTCGCGTGCCTCTGCGGCAGCCAAAGTCGCTCCGCATGCTCATCCACGATAAAGGTATTTCCATCTCCATCTGTGCACCCAAGCAATACAACCGTGTAATGCGTGAACCCATAGTCCAAAGCCGCAAACCACTCCCTCGCCCTGGTATCATCAAAATCCGAAATCACATGCACATCGCGCCGGAAGGTCGTGAAGAATTGTCCTGCTGCAATGTCCCAATCCCCATCCAGCCAGGCCCGTTTCTGCCATCCACTCAAAGATTCCAAAACGCGCCGATACTCGGGGTTATTGTAACGATTGTCATCCACCCGTGCCGGCACAAATCGCGTGTCCCTTTCCCGTTTTTCGACATAAGGCGCCACGAATTTCGCCCGGTACCATGCATGCCCGACTCCACCAGGGTTCGTGGTCGAATAAATCCGCGGCCGCCAATTCGGCTTGGATGTCCGGCAACAAGTCGAAATGTCCTGGTGCTTCCGGTTCGAAAGTGTCGTCGCTTCCTCGATCCCGACCACGTCGTACTCCAGCCCCAGGTAGGCATCGATATCCTTCTCCGCCTGAAAGTGCCCCGCGATAATCCGCGATCCATTCGGAAAATTCAAAATCCCTCGGTGCGCCGAAAACTCGTGCGGCAACCGCCCAAATAACCGCCTCCGCAGATCCTCAAAATGCTCCATGTTCGCTTTCCCCACCTTCCGGAGCAGCAGGCATTTCAATCCCGGCACCCGTTGACAATCATCCGCTCCCATCTGTGCGAGCAGCCAATGCGACTTTCCTCCGCCGCGCGCTCCACCATAAGCGACCGCCGTCGGCCCATCCGACACATCGCACTCCCGCGCCGCAGCCGAAGCCGCAAGTTGCCTCGGTTGAAGATAAACGCGAGCCTTCAAAAAGTTCCGCATTTGGTCCCCCGGGCAGCCAGCCACTTTCGCTTCCAACAAAAACTTTTCCTGCTCACTCATGCGTAATCCGCTCCGCTTTTACATCAATGACCTTTTCTTTCGTTCCATCAGCCATCGGCACTAAGCCATCAGCCCCTTTAGCGATCTTCCCCTCCGCCATCAACGAACCACCATCAACCTGCCTTTCCGCCCCATAGATTTTCTTCAGCGCAATCTCCCATTCCACATCCAGCTTCCCTTCTACCTCCGTCTTCACTTCCGTTGAATCCGTCGGCATCCCACTAGCCAGCCGTCCAAGCTTGGACGCCAACTCCAGCAGCCGCGCAATTCCTTCCAGGGAACCACAGCGTCTCTCGTTCGCCTTGAAGCGTTCGATCGCAATCCGCGCCAATTCCAAAAGCTCACACCTCGCCTCCCATTCGCCTCGCTTCTGCTCGTCTTGCCGGACAGCCCAATCCACCCCTTTCGCTCTTGATAACGCTTCCGCTGCTTCCCTCTCAGCCACCGCCATATGTGCCCCATGCGCCTGCACCCTCGTCGCCCAATCAAACTTCGCCGACCACCTTTTGATAAGCTGCTCACTCTTAGCCAACTTCGCGGCCACTACCGCAATCGACCGCTGAGGTCCCAGGCTCAGATACAAACTGAACGCTGCGAATGCTTTAGCGCTTTCCTTTCGCTGCTGCTCAAACGGCAGCGCAGTATTCGCCGTCTGGCAGGACCTTTCCGGCCTTTGCTGTTCAATAAGGTGTGCCATTTCCCTCCTCTTTCATCCGCTCCTGCAATTCAGCGCGGGTTTCCGTCACACTTTGACCGCCGTCCCACCAGTGGTACCGGGCAGGGCTATCAAATGGGATCACTAGGTCACCTGCTGCTGTCAGGCAGGGCAATCGTCCTTTCTCGAAACGGACGTCCCGGACGGGTCCGGAAAACCCTTTTAGTACAGACACATTTTGTTCTTTAGCTATATATAAAGAATATTGGGTCGTCCGTAGCGTCCGATTTTGATCCAGTAAATCTTCCTTCAATTCCAGTTCACCCGTCCGTGCCGTCCGTTCCTGTTGGTGCCGTGTCTCCGGCAGTTCCACTTGAGCTACCCCGTCCGTCCCGTCCGGCTTTGCACTCTGGCTGGTTAACCATCCTGGCAACTCGATTTGGCGAGCGCCAAATTCCCTCGCACTCTCAGTCCGCACCTTGATCGACTTTGGACGGTGATCTCCGGCCAGTGCAAAGATCCGCGCCCGGTGTTCCTTGTCACCGGGATGCACACAGCACCCAAACTTTCCGTCTCGATACAGCCGGAGATGCTGTCCTTTGCGGTCCCCGCCCGCCTCCGCGCAAGCCGGGCACCGCGCGCGGTGAAGGCCATCCCCCAATTCAACTACGCGTTCCAATCTCGTTCTATCCAGGCTCATGGCTAAACTCCTGTTGCCCCCCGGGCACGTAATCGTCCGCACTGCGGAATTTCACGCGACTAAAGCCGCGTTGATTCTTCTCGTTGCGCTTGATGTCGTGGCTCTTGGTCACGCCGAACAACTCCAGCATCAAACCCTCGAGCTTGTTCTGCACCTCGGTGACGCTCATCGGCTGCCATCGTCGTTCAGGACAGTAAGCCGCATAACCCTCCACTAATTCAGTCACGGTCACGTCACCATAGCGATCCCCGACCAGCCGGTCCTGCAGGAAATACCGCAGGCTATCGCTCTCGGCCAGGAGTGAGTCGACCACGTCCCGTTGCCGGCTGCTCATCTGGAAGTCACCGCCTTCGTCCGGAATATCGCGCAACACCTTCTGCGCCCCAGCCAGCGCCCAATTCAAAATCCCGCTCCCTTCGGTTCGCAGCAGGAACGCCCCAAAGTCATTTATCTTTTTGACCGGCGGTGGCGCCTCATATCGCACGATGCTCAAGCGTCGGCGCCAGGCTCCGACATCTCCCTGGAGACGAACACGCAGCCGCGCATTCGAAGTAATCAGCACGTTAAAAGTTCCCTGGACCTGGAAACTCCCGGTCCCACCTTTCTGCTCGGCATCGAACCAATCGCCGCCCACGAGACCCTTCAACACGGCCGCTCCTTTGGTGCTTAGGAAATCCGTTTCCACGTCCACTCCCACCAGCAGGGTTCGCTTTAAATACCGAAACAACTCAAAACGCTCTGCCAGATGTTTCGTTCGCAATTGTGTGACGTTCGCCATTCCTACGAGACCTTGCATCACATTCGCGAACTGCGTTTTGCCGCGGCCGGCTTCCCCATCCAGAATTAACAACCGCTGCGCCCGGTTGTTCCCCAGCAAAAACATCCCGGCAAACTTCTGCAGGAGTTCCACGTCATCCGCATGCACCGCCGGCTCCACCAACTCCGCCAGAAACCGGTCGCACCGGGCATTCTCCGCATATGAAATTGGACATCGGTTTCGCGACCGGAATTCCGGCGAGCACGCTCGCAGCTCCGGTTTGTCTCCGAGGAAGACGACGACACCATTGGCCAGGTGAATCGCTGCCGGTCGCTCCGCAAACGGCCGCGCCGCCTCCACAATCCCGCGCAGATGCGAAACGATGCTGTTCAACGTCTTCGACGTCCGTTTTTTCTGCAGTTCAAAAACATTCGCCTGGCGGGATGCCTCGAGCATCCGGCTTGAAATCCTTGTTCGAATCGAATCCTCCGATTCGACCTCGTACAGCCCGGTATCTTTCCTGTATTGGTAAAAGAGCTTCTCGTCCTTCTCGAAAAGAACGGTGTTTTCCCTCGCATGCAGGCCTGCCCAGTAAGCCTCATTGAGGCCGGTTAACCCGCCTTTCTCGTTAACATAAAAGGGCTCTCCGTAGAGCTTTCTCAGATTCTGGTCGTCCACCAGGTTCCACGGCAGTTCCCAGCTCTCTGGCCACACTATCTCCGAAAACGCCAGCTCTGCGGGCGCGGCATCCACCACTACCTGGTATTCCACTCCGGTCGGATGCCTCCCGTAAATGGTGGAGAGTCGCTTGTCCGCCCGCCACTCAAAATGTTTATCCTTCGAGTTGCAGCTTTGCGGATAGTCCCCTTTGATACGCACCCAGAGCATGCTGCCCCGGCTCCCTCGCGATCGCAATGAATTTGCCAGCGCCGGGTTCAAACCCAGAAACTCATTCAGGTCCTCATCCGAATCGAAATCGATCGCGCACAATCCGCCTGAGGCCTTCCCCAGGTAAATCGCCACGTTGACCTCCTGAATCTCAAAAAGTGCGCGATACGCCGGCGTCTTCGTTGCCTCAAACGGCCGCTCCACGTAGGTGACCAGCGGCTTCTTCGTTCCCCACTCGCAGGGCACAAAGAAAACATCTTCACCCAGGAGGCGTTCGATTAGAGTCAATTTGGTCTGCCCGTCCTGCATCGGCTGTCAGTATTTGGAGGCGTTGAACTCACAAAAATACCTTTGCACCGCATAATGCACTGCTAGGATGCGGCGCAAGGACCCCAATCTCGGTATGAAGAAACCAATTACATTTCCGTTACTCGTCATTGCCATCCTGCTTTCCATCTGGAATGCCCTGGCACCGGAACCCGCTCCAAAGGTGGACTTCTGTGCCCAGGAACCGCCCACGGTCGCGACAGTAATCGAAGGCGGAAATCCCACAAATGTCCTCGCGACGGCAGCCAGTTGCCTTGGAACAAATGGTTTTTCCATGACCAAAAACGATAAACGCGAATTCCTCATCGAGGCCCGGAAAAATGCTTCCGACCGGCCAAAAAATTACGAACGAGTTGTGCTGTGGCTCACTCGTGATGTGGCCAAACCCGAAGTGCTCAAAGTTTACATGCTCTACGGCAGCTATATTGAAATATTCGGGAAAGGAATGGGCCGAAAGGTTTTGGACAAATCGCAGGAAGACGAAATCACATCCTCCTGGAAACCCAAGCTGATCGAAGCAATGGAAAACGCCAGGGACTAACGTATGCAAATCGCAAAAATTCGGGCAATAATCGCTCTCATGGTAGTCGGAGTTTTCATGGGCATCACCGCCTTCATGGCCATATTCCCACTGGTTACTCGCTCCCAGGTGCAACTGACCGATTACGCCGATTTCTTTGTGAAAACTGCCAGCGTTTACACGGGAATTATCGGGGTAATCATCGGTTTCTATTTTGGCCGGGCCATGCCTGGCGAAAAAGGCAACAAAGAGGATAAGGAGCCTAAAGAGCCCTGAGTCTCCTGCAGCGTTGCTGCCGGGGGCATTCTCGAACGTCATTTTCTTCATCCGGTTCATCCGCCGTTGGTATTGTTTCAGTCCATCAACCATCAGCAATCAACCATTCACAAAGCCCGCTTCCCTCACACAAAGCACACACACCTCACTATTCGGCTCCCTTCGCTGATGAGCCGCGCGGCTCCGCTTGCAACACACGCACTTGAACTCGCTCGGCCGCATAACTACAAAATCCGGTTGCCACTTCGGCCACCTGCGTTCCTTGCGCTCCCGTGCAAAAGCGCAGGCAATCAGGTCATGATGGTTGGTTTTAAGTCTCATAAGTCGATCAACAATCAGCCATCAGCTATTCGTAGAATTGGATTGCCTCCGGGGATACATGCACCCCTTTAAACCATTCCTTGAACTGAAGTCCCTGCAGCGTCCGCACGCGCGAAATTGCCACATAGGCCTGGCCAGGCTCACGCGCCGCCCGAATGTCTAAGTACGCCGAATCCAAAGTCAGCCCCTGCGATTTGTGAATTGTCATCGCCCAGGCGAGCCGCAATGGAAATTGAACAAACATGCCCGACTCCGGATCGTTTGAATCGTACCTCCAAGTAAAGGGCTCAACCGGGATCACCTGCCCATTCGTCCGCACCAGCACGCACCCACCTTCACTCTGCATTCCGCACTCTGAACTCGGAACTGCTTCCACGGTACCCATCTGACCGTTCACGAAGAGCGGTTCGCGTTTCCCCGAGTCATTTTTGTTGATGGTGAACATCACCATCGCCCCCGGTTTCAGCCGCAGCGTCGCCGGGGTAAGCAAATTCTTCATAAGAAATTCCACCTGGTGCACCGGCCCAGTGCGCTCCGCTTCTAAAACAGTTTCCTCGCCTGGCAGCTCCGAAAGTTGAAACCCATTCCATTTGTCCACCTGCACGTTATGAGTGAACAAACGGGGCATGCTCGCCGGCGGGAAATTCCTCACTCTCGACTGCAGAAGCCGTGCCGACCCACCCCAGACTCGTCCTTGCCTGAAATCCCCCAGCGCCTGGACAAAAGCAGGCTCATCCTGCCTTCGCACTTTCTCTAAAACAATTCTCTTAAACTGCGCTCTCTCCCACGCCGGCGACCTGAAAGCCCAATCATACGGCTCAGCGTCAGAGGTCCGCACGGGTGGCAATTGCAGGAAGTCACCCGTGGCAATCACCTGGCAACCACCAAAGGCCTCATCCCGGGCACGCAATCGGCGGAACAAATACTCCACAAATTCGAGTTGCCGCCCGGGCAGCATCGAGACCTCATCAATCACCAGGACTTCACACCGCCGCACTCGATTGAACCCTGCGAGAATCGATTTCCGCGTGTCCCGACGCAGCACCTCGTAATAATCGTCATTGGATTGTCTCGGCTGCGGCCCCAGCAGCATCCCGCAAAAGCGATGTATGGTCATTCCTCCCACATTCAACGCCGCCACACCTGTTGGCGCCGTCACATCGACCCGCTTGAGGGATTCACTAATGAACCGCCGCAACGTTGTAGACTTACCCGTGCCCGCCATGCCGGTCAGAAACACATTTCGCCCCCCATGCGCCTGCGCCAGAAATCGGCTCTCTTCCGAAACTTCTCCATTCATGACGCCAAGCAAACCTTCTTAGCCGAAGCAACTCGGCTCAAGCTGCAGCCCCATCGGGGCAAGCCGATAGTAGCCCACGGTAAGTGATGACGGAGCGCCACCCTGGGTGCGCTTAAAAAAGAAAAGACCCTCCTCTCCCCAGTATTGTTTGGGGAGAGGGTAGGGTGAGGGGTCACAGCGGTGTCGGAAACATCAGCCCAGAGCAAGAGAGGTACCGTCCAAATTGAACGTACGGACCCGCTGGGAACTGGACATATGACCCGGTAATGGGAATAACAACTTCCGACACTGGAATCGGCCGGTAGAGCTCCTCTAACACGTGTTCGTGACCCGCATTTTTCTCGATACAACCGAGGACGAGAGTCCCGGCGACAGTATATATTATTATTTCTTTCATAATTATCTGTGGAGAGATACAGAGCTCCAAAACCCACCAAGGTTTCGTGAGAACATTCTCCTCCCACATTAGTAATTACACAGCACCGATGCGTTTCTTCCGAAAAAGCTGCAAATTGCATTTTTATATTTTTTTCACTTAAAAAAAGTGTAGTGACCCAGCTATCAGCTATCAGCCATTGGCCATTAGCCATCAGCCAATTCAGTTGAGCGCCCCCTTATTCACCCCTCCACTCCGCTCAACCGGATCATACCCCTTCACATATTTCCAAAGATCCAATGCAGCCAGGAACGAACCGAAGTAATCAAAACCTTGCCAATGACATGCATGCACCGGCCCTGGCTCCGCGCTGTCAATTGCGACTGAAACCAGCGCCTGAACATTCTTTGCGCCGCTTTCCAGAATTGCCTGCCGATACGCCGCCAACTGCAAGGGCCAGGTCTCGTAGAAAACCGGCTTCGGCTCCCCCTTCGCTGTCCGCTTAATCTTCTGGGTCTTGAAATCCACCACCGCCCAGCCGATGTCCTTCAACAAAGCAATCATGTCCACCCTGCCGGCGTAGCCACGGGCATGATTTACAAACACTTGCTCGATGCCATTAACCCGTTCCACATTCGCATCGAACCACGCTTTCCATCCCTCCAGGTGCGCGAACAATTTGCGATCCTCCGGCATCTGCTTGTGCAAGGCGTACACTTCGCAGGCATTATGGATCGCGGTCCCGAAATCTGCTGCTTTTTCTACCTGAGCGGTCATGTCCGTGACCACGCGATGTGCGAAAGCGTCCAAGGCCTCATCCGTGCGTTTCGGCAGCGTGAGCGCCGCCATAATTCCCTGCTCGATCTTCCAGGCGTCCAGGCCTGGCTTCGCCAGGACCCCAAGCACGTTCGTCACACTCGGAAATGCCATCACTTTGCGCGCATCCGCCAAAGTTACTGGCCGATTCCCGGACCCATCCTTCTTTGCAATGTCATGGAACGGCCTCCCATCCCGCAGGTACCAATGGCTCGCCGGCTGTCTCTCAATCAAAATCATAGGTGTTAAAACTTTGTTGTTTCTTCGTTGCTCCATCGTTAAAAGCTCCCCGTTCTTGGGTTACAGGCTCTCTCTTTGAAATCGTTTCCCAGGCCACAATTGCACTAAGACAAGGGTTCATTTCCAAAGGGGATTATCAAAGCTTTACCAGGCTGCTGAAAGGCAGGGGCGAATGCTTAGCGGCCTCCGCCGCTCGGCTCAGGACAGCTAACGGTTGGTTTAGCAACTGCCGCCGCCCATGAGCCATAAGCCATAAGCCATTAGCTGCCATCAATACGGTTCCTCCGTTTTGATGGCATTTGCTAAGGTCGTGTCCCAAAGCGCCGTAGGCCGCAGGCAAGGTTTTCTTTCCGAAGAATCTCATCGTCAGATTTATGAGGCAGCGCAAAAACAAGGTCGAATGCTCAGCGGTCTGCGCCGGTCATTGGCTGATGGCTGAGTTGCGGGTTTTTCGAGCCATCAACTATCAACCATCAACCATCAACCATCAACCAGGCGCGCGCTGTTCAGTAAGGAACGTTGTCGTCCTGTGTCGCAGCCGCGGCGTGCTCCTCTTGGTACCAACCGAGTGCGGCGATTAATCGCCGATCATCCGCTGTCGGCTTCGCATTCGCCTTCGCCACCGGCAACCAGTTCGCGACCAGCGCCTGCACCTGCTCCGGCGCCAAATCTCGCACCTCCAGGCCCTTGCACCTGCCGACATGCACTTTCACCGCGGCATGCTCAACGGTTGCTTCCGTTGGCTGTTGCGCTCTTCGATAGCTGCCCGAGGCAGCTCCCTCTCCGCTGTGGCCGCTGCCGGGAGAGGGTCGGGGTGAGGTGTCCCGATCTTTTGTTCGCACAAATTTTCCTGAAGCCCTCAGCGGCTCCGCCGATTTGTCAGGCGTGCAAGCCGCAATATTCGCATAAACCTCACCATCCTTATGCTGGTGCACCACCACAAGCTGTGCCGGCTTGTTGATGAGCGTCTCTGTATCGAAATCCTCGAGTTCGGCTTTGCTTAGCTCGCGTCCAAACCAGCCGCGCAGAAACTTCCGCAAGCTCGATTTCTCGTTCAGCGTGGGTGTGAAGTTATTGGACCAGACACAATATCGCGTCGCATCATCCTTCGGTACGTCCACTTCGAACACAATTTTGAAGACGTTCCGTTCCCCGTATTGACTCTGTTGCTTTCGCAACGGCGTTACATCCACACAGACCGCTTTGCCGGTATATTCCGGGCAGGGTTCGAAGTTCGTATTGTTAGCTTTGATCTTCATTTGTCTTTCTTTGCTTCTATTTGTTCTTTGTTCTCACTGTCGGTAACGACCCGTTCCATCCGGGTCCCAAAATTGTGGTTTGAGTTAGTTTTGTCCGGTCCATCAGCCATCAGCGAAGGACCATCAGCCTCTTCAAAATCCCGTCCAACGATTTTGAAGAAAGTCCCCGGGCTGGGTGGTGCCTTGTCGATTGGGCTATTTGTTTTCATGCTCTCAACCCTCAACAAACCGCCCTCAACTCCTTTTTGTAACGGCAAATCTCCCCTCCTGTCCGGGCCATCAACTATCAACGAACGACCATCAACCTCTTCAAAATCCCGTCGCAGGATTTTGAAGAATGTTTCCGCGCTCATCGTGACCATCCATGACCGAAAATTCCTCCTGTGCGCGACCATGGGGAACTTCGTTCCCGCATCTCGCTCCGCCTGCTCCATCGCGTCGTAGAGATTCAGTTTCTCCACCGCCTTCACTTCAAAATGAATGAACGAGAGCTCTTTGCAGACAACATCCGGAGATTCCGAACTGCCGGAGTACTGTTGGCCGCGCCAGGCCATATAACCTTGGGCACGCAACTCATCCCGCCATTGCCGCTCTCCTCTTTTGCCCTTTTCTCTGCTGTTCATTTCCTTTTTCTTTCCTTCCGCAGCCCATCAGCCATCAGCAATCAGCAATTAGCCTTTCTTCGCTATCAGCCATCAGCAATCAGCTATGAGCCCTTCTTGTTTGCTCCATTGCAGATGCCAAAGTTCGCCTCCAAATGCGCTTCCACTGCCGGCCACCTGAAAAGAACCGATTGGCCGACCTTCACATAGGGAAGGGCCCCTTTCTTTTGCCAAATCTCCACCGTGCGCACTGTTTTTTTGAGCCTGCGCGCCACCTCTTCTTTGGTAATAAACCCCTCGGTTTCTGGAGCAGTCTCTGGCTTTGACTGGTCTTCTTGTTCTTGCTGCGCTTGTTGCGCCTGCTTCCGTTCGTTTGTCATACTTGCCTTTCACTGTTTTTCGTCTGCACGTCGTTTATAACGCTGCTTTTTTCGTTTTCTTCTCGGCCGTGCGCTTGCTTGTCGCGGTTTTCGTTTCGCTTCGCTGCCCTTCGCTTGCTTTCGTGAATAAAAATCACAAAATTTTGTTGACCTGTTTTCTTTGGGTGATGGACGCATGTCCAGTATTTGAAGCCAGGCCTTTCAACTTTCTCGTCCGCTGGATCACTAGCCTCCTCAATCACCGGCGCCTCAGTCCATCAGCTGCTAAACTATTCATGCGCCCAATAATCTAACCGCCTGACGGTGACAAAATCAGGACTACCCCAAAATATTTTTCAGAAATTTTCCATGACCCGCCAACCCGGGGATTTTCCCCCGGGTTTCATTCGGAAATATGGCTGAAGACCTGGAGTCAGGGGCAGCTTTGCGGTTCGACCTCCACCGCATAACGCTTGGCCAGATCCCCTGCAATAGTGGCGACACGGCGGGCCAGAATCCCTGGCTTCATGACAGTTACGTGTGTTCCCCAGCTCATTACCCACCTTTCCACTTCCTCCAGTGCACTCAGTCGCATCCGCATCTGACTCCCTCCTCCGGGCAACTCAGTTATCTGGGCACTCCCATGCCAATGCCGCGTTCGGATAATATCCGTCGACCATGGGTCGAACTGCAGCACTATCTCGTAATCGCCATCCCCTTTCATCATATTCAAACTTTTTCCCAGGTACTCGTTTACATCGAACTCTACCTGCTCATACTTTTCCCCGACTTCTATGGACCCCTGAATCCGCCCCAGCGCAAACGTCCGAAAATCCTTCCGCTCGTCGTCATATCCAATGACATACCACGTATTATCAGCACACGTTAGCACGTAAGGGTCGACTTGCCGCAGTTCGGCTTTCTTTTCGCCCGGTTTTTTGTATGTGAACTTCACCGCGCGCCGCTGATGAATCGCTTCATTCAATTTTTTGAACCGTTCATGGTCCATTATCTCCGGTGCAAATGGCCGGAATGACAATGCCGCGTCCAGGTCCTGCATGGTATACTTCTCCCGGTTATCAAGCCGCATGGTTAGCTTGCTGAAGGCCGTCTGCAGTGGCGCATAGAGCGCCGTGCCGGCGTACTGCTCCGTGGCTTTCTGGGCAATGAACAATGCGAAAATTTCCGCTTCCGTCATCCTCACCATTTGTCCCTCGATGGGTTCGGAAAAATAAAACCCGTTTCTCTGGGGATCGAATTTTATTGGCCAGCCCCGATCGCGCATGAACTGGATGTCCCGGCGCAAAGTTCGTAACGAAACATCGAACATCCGCATCATCTGCTTGCAGTTCGGGTAATCCCCTTTGGCAATCAGGTCTTTAATCTTAAAGAACCGTTCAATGCCGTCGCGCCCTACCGCGATTCTGCCCATCATCTCTACCGTCGAAAGCTTTTCCCTGGCTCCCCTCCGTCTGCTCGCGCGGTCCTTCGCATTTTTCTTAACTTTTGAATTTTTCATATCCTCTAAATATATTGGCTCCAGGGTGACATTCTCAGACACCCGGGAAAGATTTCTTCAAAAACTTATTCACAGATCGTCTTCGAGGAGCCTGTGAATAACTTCCGCGATTGCTGTCACGTTTGAGTGACAAACTGCCCCTTCGAAAACCCTGCTTTCGACCCCCCCGTTGCTTACCTCACGTTTTTTCCGGTGCTAGGAAGTCATCTCATAAGTAACCGCAGATGGCGCGCGGCAAGAAATTTTCGCTGGCCTCGAGACGTGACGCAGGGTGCATCCCGCAGCGGGCTGTAACCGAGGAACAACGAAACAGCAGGGCAAAAGATGCGCCGCTCCTTCTTCAAAGGCCACCGCGGGTATTTATGAGTTGGCTTCTAAATCAGCGCTCAAAACCAAAAGTCTCCGCGGTGGCTACTTTGCAAGACCAAGCCCAATCAAACCCTAGGGTGCCACAGGATCAGGAGCATTAGGATTAACCCTTCAAGTTTCCAGGCTAATGAGCGCCCGTCTGTGCTTGCACATCTCCAAAAGGAAACGGCCAAGTCCCGTCCGCTCGTCGAATCGTGTGCCATAGACCGCTATTTTTATCGATTGCGCAAACGTGCATATCGCGATTTGGAGCAGCTGAACAAGCCACCCATGGAACCGTACCGATACCCGGATTGGGGCCCACCTGCCGAGTCATTCCCTGCACGTCTCCAAATGGAAAGGGCCAAGTTCCGTCGGCCCGTCGAATTGTGTGCCATAGGACATTGCTCGTATCGATCGCGAAAATGTGCAGGTCACCATTTGCAGTAGCTGAACAAGCCACCCACGGAATTTGACCGATACCTGGATTAGGACCAACCTGCCGCGTCATCCCTTGCACGTCTCCAAAGGCATAAGGCCAACGCCCGTCGGCTCGACGAATCGTATGCCACAGAGCATAGTTCAAATCGACCGCGCAAAGGTGCAAATTCCCGTTCTGGTCACAAGTACAGGCTATGCGCCGAATCTGACCGATACCTGGATTAGGACCAACCTGCCGGGTCTGGGCCTGCACGTCCCCGAAGGCATACGGCCAACGCCCATCGGACTGCCGAATTGTATGCCACAGACCGTCGCTCGTATCAATCGCACAAACGTGCAAATTCCCGTTCTGGTCACAAGCGCAGGCGACGCGCCGAATCGGGCCGATTCCAGGATTAGGACCTACCTGCCGCGTCATTCCCTGCACATCACCAAAGGCATACGGCCAACGTCCGTCCTCCCGACGAATGGTATGCCATAGGCCGTTATTCCTATCAAGTGCGCAAACGTGCAGATCACCATTGGGAGCAGCTGCACAAGCTACCCATGGAGTTGGACCGATCCCAGCATTAGGACCGACCTGCCGTGTCATGGCCTGAACGTCCCCAAACGGAAAGGGCCAACTCCCGTTGGCCTGTCGAATCGTGTGCCACAGACCATTGTTCAGGTCGATTGCGCAGACGTGCAGGTTCCCATTCTGATCACAAGCACAGGCCACGCGTGGGGTCGGGCCTATTGTGAACACAGGCATTACACAACTCGATTGAGCGTTGGACCATTCAGATTGCACAAGAAATCCGCCACGTCGCGTGTTAAAAGCGGAGGTATCACTGCCAGTAGCCCCGCTCGTGCAGATATCGCCGATCTCGTTTCCACTACTATCAAACCAGGTCTCAAGGGCCGGATCGGTGATTGCCTCCGCCAGTTCATGGCTGCTCACTTTAGTGAGGGTATCAAGGTCGGAACTCGAATCGGCATCGCACCCTTTGCACGTGGCAAACGGTTCTACAGCGTAGAACGTTTTTTTGCTGATATGGTTGTGATAGCCGCAAAAATCTGTGCATGACTTTGTGCTATTTAAGTCGGAGACGACTTTAGGTGGCAGATATATAAAATATAACGTGTTTGCAGTAGTCGCAGGAACCGTGTTGGCAGCGATCCATCCGGTTAGCGCTGTCTGAATCTCAGCATCCGTTACTTCCCGTCCCCCGCCCATGGTTGCAGTTCCCGGTTCGCTTGTAGATATTTTAACCGAAGGTAGCCGGCTGCCGTATCCGATTTTCGTGGTGGACGTGTTGTACTCCTTAAGCATGTCCATAAATGGACTCGTCAGCATGCGATCAAAGAAAGCATCGAGTCCATCCGCCAGATTAGGACCGGCACCTTGGGCATTGGTCCAAAAAGCGCCCCAATAGATCGGCACAACCTCAACCGCGCTTAGTACAGCTCCCCCGTGGTCTGTCAAAACTGGAGCACCGGCCGCGGGAGCCCCGCCTGGAGCCGGAGCCGTTCCCCCCGGAGTTTTTACGATTTTTTTAGGAAGTGGAACAACACCATGCGGTTTATTCATAGGCGTCTTCTCGTATTAGTTGTAAATGGCGGGGACATCCTTAAGCCCCGCAAAGCGCCTTACAGTTACCGGCGCCGGGCAGTAGAAAACCCTCTCAAATGCGAATTGGAGTGTCAACGGTCAAAATATAATCTCAGTTCACGAGGGTCGCGTCATTGGCTTGGATGGTCAGGCTGTCCTTTAACTCTTCGCGCCTCATCTCTTTAAAAGCTGTTTTTCCCGATTTGTTTGATCAGTTGTTGGTTTCCGGCGTCAGGTCTTTTTTTAGTGCTCCAGGCCTGCTGACTTCGGATTTCAGCCTCTCGCCCTTTCACCAGCCCGTCTCCGTCAGGGGGCCAATCACAGGTGGTGCCCTCTGAAGACTACTCCCACCGGCCGCCCTGATTCACCGGGCTTTTTTGGTGAAGGGCGAGAGTCCGAAACCGAGCAGCAGAGCACAAAAAAAAGACCTGAATATGAAAACCAACAAACAAAACAAACAAACCAATCAAGAAAAACACTCAACCATCAACAATCAGCCATCAACCGGTTTATCAGAGCTCCCAAACCGAACCGAGCATTTGAGCGAAAAACCGGAATCTCAAAACGCAGAAGCCCAATCGAAAATCGAAAATCAAAATTCGAAAATTGTAACGAAGCCTTACGTGAACTTCGAGGAACGCGAACGCAACCGCAAATTACCAGTTGAACGCGTCCTTGAAATTCTCCACCGCTGGATGCCTCGCCAGTATGAACTCGCCGAAGTCGTTGGGAAATGGATCTGGATTACGTTCCCCGAACAACCAATGGAACGCGTCCGCGCTGAACTCTCCCAAATCGGCTTTCACTGGAATAACACCCGCAAATGCTGGCAGCACCCGTGCGGTGAGACCCTGCCCCGGGGACAACAGGAACCCCGCGAGAAATATACCAGCTTTTTCCCCGCTGATCGCGCCGTCGCATGAAAACCCGGGGCGTGGCCGGACGGCCGCGCGGACTAATTCCAATGAGCGTTCAAATTGAGACTAAGACGCGGAGGGCTTTGAGTCTCTGGCTAGGCGCGAGCGAGGCGCATACCCGCAGCGGTCTGTTACGAGTGAGCAACAACGCCACAGACTCAAAGAACAAGCGACTTTGTCCCATTTGAACGGGATTTGGAATAAGGCCACGCCCCAACTTTTTAACTTTTTTTATGACCTCCGAAAACCATCAGCAATCAGCCATCAGCCATCAACCGCTCCTGCCGCTCCATCAGCAATCAGCCATGAGCCATCAACCTCCCGTTGTGTTCCCCAATCAGCCATCAGCCATAAGCCATCAACCACTTATTAAGCCGTTCCGCTTCGCGAGCCAGCCATACGAGTACAAAGTCGTACCGCTTCGCGAATGCCCTACGCCCGACAATTTGCAACTTTGTGATACTCCGGATAAAGCCGCCGAATACTGGCGCTTGCATCTTCCAAACAACCCTTATTTCAACCCGGAATGCGAAAGCTTCACCGTTTTACTCCTTAATACCCGCCGACGCGTCAAGGGTCACCAGATCGTTTCCCTTGGCACCCACGACACGATTCTGGTTCACCCGCTCAGTGTATTCCGCTTGGCGGTGGTCACGTCTGCCGCCGCCGTTGTGCTCATGCACAACCACCCGAGCGGAGACCCAACCCCCAGCGAAGCCGATATCAAAGTAACCCGCGACCTCATCCGCGCAGGCCAACTCCTTAAAATCGAAGTGCTGGATCACGTCATAATTGGAAACCCAAGCCGGTCCTCTCTCCGCGAACTCGGATATTTCTACAGCTAAAAAAATCAGGCGGGCTCTTACGAGCCCGCCTTTTCTCTCTGAATCTATGAACAAAAATTCCCAAAACCATCAGCCATCAGCTCCTTCCAAGGTCGTCAGCAATCAGCCATCGGCCATTAGCTCCTCCCCAAGCCCCCACTATCAACCATCAGCTATCAACCATCAACCTACCCCCGTGTCCCCCAATCAGCCATCAGCCATAAGCCATGAACCAGTGATTTACAGCTACAGCCGCTTGCAAGCCATCGCCGATGGCTTGCAAGTGGACGTCTCAAAAGTCGCTGCCGAAGCCGGAATTCACTTTCCGGTCTTCGTCACCCGCGCAGTCTTTGATCGTTATGTTGCTTGGCCTCCGGTCAATCAACCATCAGCGATCAACCATGAACATCCTGCCTTGGCAGGCCAGGACGAAGCCGGACGCCTCTGGGACATCATTTGGATGACTCGCTTCGCGATCATCCGCATGCGCTCCCCTAGGAACGGCTCAACCCTCAACTCCGCTCCCTCAACTATCAGCCATGAGCCATTAGCCATCAACCGTCTTCCCGTGGCTTTGTACGTCCGCAACCACCCACAGGCCGCGCAGCTTGTGAAACTCATTGCCCTTTGCGGTCCGCTCGACATTGACGACCCGCAACCGGCAATCACGATCATGCTCCCCTACGAAGACTGAAATGACTCGCCCAGCCCTTTCCCTCTCATCGGAGGAAAGGGCCAGGGTGAGGGCGAAATTTTCACAAAAAATTTCCCATGCAAATCCTAGCCGCCCGAAAATATCCAACCCCGCGCAACGATTTGCTCTCCCTCGAGGAAACCGAAACCCGCCGCCTTGCGTACGCAATTAAAACCATCGCCAGCTCGTTGAACGATTTTGAAACCACGGCCAGTGAAATGGCCGCTCTCATCACCGGCCCTTGCTGGTTAATTCCACCTACGAACAAGGACGCCATCAACCGCCGCGAATGCAAACGCGAATAGTTCCTCACATTTGCTGAAAAAATTTCGCGCTTCGCGCGCTCGTCGTTTCCAGGAGTGCTTCGCCCGATTAGTTTGACATGGTGCCATTCCGAGCATTTCTTTGCTCACAGATTCCCCCCGTAAGCCCGGAAAGTTGTGCGCGCCAGGCGAGGCAGATTTAGAACTTGTCAACTCTAGAGCTTACTTTAATTCTCACCAACCAAAGGCCGATCAACACCGTTACGATAAAGGAACCTATGAAACCGGGAATCATTTACTCGCTACGACATTGGACCATCGTGATCGGAACAGCACTTGTCCTCGGTTTTGGCAGCCGCGAAGTTTTTCAGTGGATTGCTACCACGGGTCTCAAGGACCTAGTCACCCTGCTCCCTGGTGGTAACGTTAGCGGAACAAACTTAATAGTAGTGGTCCATGGCTATAATCAAACTACCAATGACATGGCGGATGTCCGACGTGCAATCATGAGCTCCCGACCGGATGCTGAGATCAACATGATGAAATACCCGGCCGGGATCTGCTCCAACGCGGATTGTTTCAATATTGCATCCAATCTTTGCGAACAAATCAATCAACGTTATTTAAGCAAACACTACAACAGCATCGAATTCGTGGGATATAGCATGGGAGCGTTGCTCGCCCGCAAGGCCTACTTGTACGCGTGTGGCAAAACTGAGGATATGGATTCAGCCACCGATGCAGCGCCGCGCACTCGCGCCGCCTATGCCTGGGCTACCAATGGCACTGTAAAGCGTTTCGTCCTGTTGGCCGGAATGAACCGGGGCTGGACCACACGCTCCCGACCAAACGGAATGAGTATGTCGCACCAATTTGAGTTCACGGTGGGTAAACTAATTGTTTGGGCGACAGGCACCGGACGGTTAATCCGCCAATGCGAACAGGGGGAACCTTTTGTGGCTAACCTGAGAATGCAATGGCTGGAAGCAAACCGTGAGATGCCACCCCCCCAGCGTCCGACAGTGATTCAATTGCTGGGAGACACTGATGACATCGTCAGCACAGATGATAGCCGAGATGCTAACGTAGCTCGGGATTTCATTTGGGTGCAGCTCACGGGAACAGGTCACGCCAATGTCTACAAATTTCGCACTGGGCTAAAAGGGGATGAAGCAAAGCAGTTCGGGTTGGCTCGAGAACGCAAATTCATCGAAGCGTTGGGAGATGAGCAAATTATCCAGCGTCTGATGCGCGCTAGCCCCAGAACTCCCAAAGCTGATGATGAAGACGTGATTGAGGCAGTAATCGTGCTTCATGGCATTCGCGATTTCGGTGAGTGGACATCAGAATTCGAGGATGAACTGCAGCGCCGGTTTATGCAGCTGCATCAAAATAAAAAATTATGTATTTACCGCCCAAAGTATGGATATTTCCCCATGGGTAGGTTCCTGCTTTGGCCGGAACGTCAAAAGAAAGTCCGCTGGTTTATGGACGAGTTGACAGAACTGCAGGCGCGCTATCCAAACATGAAGCGCCTGAACTTCATCGGGCACAGTAATGGAACGTACATCCTCGCGAGCGTCCTCCGGAAATATAAAGCTGTAAAGACGATTAAGCGGGTGGTTTTCGCCGGAAGTGTCGTCCCCCAGCGATTCAACTGGGGCAGCCCTCTTATTAGCGGCGTGGAAGGAGTCCGGAACTATGCAGGATCGAAAGATTGGGTCGTCGCATGGTTCCCTCGTCTTTTCGAGATCTGGCCCTTCACGCAGTTTGGCGGTGATATTGGAAGCGCAGGGTTTAATGGGTTTACAATCCCCGACCGGATGCCTTTGGCGAGCTGGACTCGTTTAACTAACGATTTTCTGCGCCAAACAATATTTGTTAAAGGTGGGCACGGAACAGCAATAACACCGGAAGCAGATAAGCTCAGATCGATTGCATCCTTCGTAATGGATCCAGAGATACCTCAAATTTTGCAAGAGCCCGACAACGTAGTGCCACACCCTTCAAGGGTCATTGCGGCACTGTCATGGGCAGCACCCCTGGTTTGGTTCATAATTTTAGTCCTGCTGGTTAGTCTAGGCCTGCTCATCTCTACTCCCCAGGCTTTGCCGAATCGATTGAAGAACACCATAACAACCTTGCGGGCAGGCAATCTCACGCCTCCACGGCATGGCCTCCTATATATCCTTGAAGCGTTCGCAGTGTGTTTCGGGGCACTTGGTTGGTTTGTTGAAAGCCTGGAAATGCTCGTTTGGCGACTTGCTCGGATGTCATGGTGGATGGTTCGGTCCGCAGTCCGATTGATTATCCGTAAACCGCTTACACCGTGTCCCATTTGGCGATCGCCTCCAGGCGACGCATCTGTTCGTTGGAACTGGCTGCAAGTTAGCATTGCTCCGAAGGCTATCTACCTGGCAGCGTACTTCATCGCCATTATTTACGTTCTGCTACAATTCTAAAGTTAGGTTATAACGCCTTTTTATATCCAAATTCACCGAACCAGAGGACTGGAATCTAGCTTTCATACCTGCCCGATTAATAGTTAAACTCACCCGTACAATTCGTCAGTCTCTCTGAGCCGAGGAACCACCGCATTTCTAGTACATCACTGGTGTTAGCGACTTGGCCAGGTCGGGCAGAAAGAAAGCATTTTGTGCAGGCGAAGACAGCACCACACCTTCCCTCACTGTTACTTCAATGCCGACCGGCAGAATTAGCCCGTTGAGCGTTTTCAGCCTGGAACTTTGTTATCAAATTGCAAAAACATCGCCCCGTGCTCATAGGTAACTAATTTCTTCGCCGCACTCGCTGCCGCCGCGGGATGGACATTGGCCTGTTGCGCCTTCGCGGCTGCCAATATGCTCTTTTGCAGGTCGCTCAGAGGGATATCTTTGGACTCATCCTTACCATCGATCGAGCATTTCACCGCTATTTCAGGCCATTCGCGGTTCTCCTGTCCCTCTCCGAGGGTCAATACACGATCCAGCGTTGGCGCGGCCTGAATACGGGGGCTCGGCAAAAATCCGCCCGTTCCCTGCTCAAGCTTCAGCCAATCCCGCAGTGTCGCGAGAATAGACGTGTGATCATACGGCGTCTGACCCGCTGGCGCTCGAAACACGGTCCCCGGCTCAACATATGAAGAAACAACGATGGCCGGAACTCGAACGCCAAACCTATCGAAATTGAATTTCCCATCCAGGGAAACTGGGTGCGGGTCCGGTGGTGCAGCTCCGGAAGGTGGAGGCACATGATCGTAGCAACCTCCATGCTCATCAAAAGTTACAATCAGCAATATTTTGTCGCGGTATGGACTGGTTCTAATGCTGTTGTAAATCGAACCCAGAAAACTCTCACCCCTGCAAATATTATGCGGCGGGTGATAATCGCTGGGCCAATGAAAAAACTCAGGCAAAAACCTCGGTTCGATAAAAGAGTACTTGGGTAACTTGTCCCCAGACGCGGCATCCGCCGCGGCCGAGCACGCATCTTCGAATGCGGAATATCGATGCACGCCGTCGCGCAGCCCTCCATGTTGCCAAAATTGGAGATAGGTCAGACAGGCAGTGTAGGTGTTCGAGAATATCTTCCATGGGATTTTTTGGTCCTCCAGCACGTTGAAAATCGTTCGTTGATGATAAAATTGATATGAGTCATTGTTTATCCGGCCGTCGGAGGATCCACTGTGAACAAAGCCCCGATTGGGCCAGGTCTGCGTCGGTACGGAAGCAAACCACCCATCACAAACGGCAAACGCCCGCGCCAAATCATTTATCACATTTGCCTGCTTTGGTCCGAACGTTTGCATTACTTGGTCGCAGGAATCTGGTCCTGCGGGGGTGGTCGAATAATTCTTCAGAAACCCGCTCATATCAGCCTGGTCTGCTGGCCCAGGATCTCGCTTGCCGAAAATTTGTTCCGTCACATGCTCGAACTCCTCGTGCGGGTCAGGCGTCGGCACCGAATTACAGTTTGGGCAGGTTGGCCAGGTGGATGTCCCCTGGAATGCATAAACCGTCCTGTCCTCGTTGCCGATCACGAGCTTATTAAAGTAATTGTCCTTGCTTAACCCCTCGAACGTTGGTTGCTCTCCGGGTGCTGGCGCTGGGATGTTCTGCTTGGGTCGGCTTTGATCATTGTCATACAACCAGCCCAAAAGGTTATCAAACGAGCGGTTTTCAAACATTACGACCACCACGTGCTCTATCTTCTCTATCCCCATAAGTATCCTTTGTGTAACTAGACAGGGATGGAATACCAGAAGACCTCTACAGCTTCAACGACCAACACACGACAAATCGCCCCTTTTTGACCTCCATTCAAATCTCCCTGTTCACCGAAATCCCAACGTAATCAACCCTCATTTTTCGTGACAAACCAAGGTTGCGCCGCTTAACTGGACTCGTTCCACAAAAATCAAGGAAGTACATGAAGTCCTTCACAAACCGTTTATCCCTGCTTATAGCAATTCTCCAATGCGGTTCCTCCGGCACTGTGCTCGGAACTACCAGTATATCCGCTGTGAACGTTGCAGATGGTTTATTCACGCCCTCTCCCGCCCCGCAAGCACTTTACTCAGACTACGGGTGATGGATTCCGCTGCGTCAACGTTTCAAACAATGATACTCTAGCGTCCTTGGCAGGAAATCTGCTGAGCTTCCACCAAATAGATCAGATGAACGGGGAAATCAAATGGACCGAGGAGCAGAGCCGGATAATTAACGCTCCGCCTTCTGCGAAAGTTCTCGTCGAGGCCGGCCCGGGAACTGGCAAAACCGCTGTTGCCTGCGCACGCGTCGCCAAATTATTGAAGGAGGACGAAATCAATCCTGGTTCGATTTTGATGATCAGCTTCACTCGAACTGCAGTCGCAGAAATGAAGAATCGCATACGGCTCTGGGCAGATAGCGGGAAAGTGAACGCCGTCAATATCTCCACTCTGGATCAGGCCGCATTCAGTTTTGGTATCGGCTGTGGAGACGAATACAAAAAGCTGATGGAGTCCTTTGACGGAAATATTGATAACGCTGTAGAAATGTTTGAGTCGAAACACCCGGTCCTCCTCCAATACCTTTCGAAACTTGAACACGTGATTATCGACGAAGCACAGGATCTTATTGGTGCGCGAAGTGATTTGGCAATTCAACTTCTCGCGGCTTTGCCCGCCTCAGCCGGAGCCACAATCTTCGCTGACTCCGCACAATCCATTTACGGTTTTTCAGATGTTGACGATTCCGAGAACATCAATGGAAATTTCTTAAAAACATTCGCTCCAGCGGACCTCGGTTTCACAACGACCAAACTCGGAAAAATTCACAGAACTGAAGATACGAAGTTACTCAGTTTATTTACGCAGACTCGCAAAGTGCTGTGCCGGACGAACGGGAACAAAGTTCAGGACCTGATTGACGTCGCCAAAGCGTGCACTCCTTGCCAGGGCTCCGACATACAAAAAATGGCTCTTCAGAACGGAGACCTTATCCTTTATCGCAAACGCGCATCGGCTCTGATGCATGCCGCGTTTTGCCCCCAGCTATTTCGCCTGCGGCTCCCCGGCCATCCTCCGCCGATTTATTCATGGCTCGGTTTGGTCTTCTCCGACTTCATCGAACCCCTCATCACTCAGCAGCAATTTCAACTCGCATGGCCGCGAAAAGTTCCACAGGCTTTTCAGGACGGATTCACCTCGGAAGCGGCTTGGATGTTGCTCGATCGCTTCGCCGGAAAACGGGGTGACGTCCACTTGGCACGCCTGCGTTCAATTCTCTCCACGCCGCGCCCTCCGGTGGAATTCTGCCACGTTGATTATGGTTCGCTTGGTCCCATTTTCAGTACGATCCACGCAAGCAAAGGACGGGAGGCCGCTCGCGTATTCCTTATGCTGCCGCGAAACCTGGATTACCTGGGGGACAAGACCAATATTGATCCCGAAGAGGAGGCCAGAGTTTTTTACGTAGGATCTACACGCGTGCAAAAGGAATTCCTGCGCGGTTTGGCCCTTACTTTGGTACGTTCCCGTCGGCTTGAAAAGAGAAGCGAACGTGTCATCCAGTTGCTGGCAGAGGACAAATTGAAATTTCAGGTCGGCTTGGCTCGGGATTTCGACGATTTAGCCCTCATTAGCCGTGACGAATTCTTTTGCCGCTCAGAGGCCGAGGCCGCAGAATCTCAGAATCGTTTGCTCTCACTTTGGTCGAAATCACTCAATGAGAATGCCTCACCAAGCCTCAGCGCAAAGGCATCACCAGGACCTCGCGCAAACGACTCATGGCCATTTCGGGTGCTGTGGGAGGATCAAACTGTCGCTTGGTCTGCTCACTGCCTTCCCAACGACCTGCTGAAGATGCGCAACCTGGCACAGGAAAATTTTAAAGGACAGCGTCGCACGCCCAATTCACTCTGGCCACTGCGCATTATCGGCCTGCGCACTTGTGTGCTGGGCGATGACCCCGCTGCACTGGGTAGAATCCGCGAGCCATACGCAACCTCGGGATTCTGGCTCGCCCCAATGATCGTTGGCTTTCCGTCAGTTGCGTTCCCGGACCGAAATGCGCACACCAACGGCCGGCGTCCAATCTACCGCAAAAGATGAAATCCCCTTCCGACATTCGCGATTCTCTCACTGAACGCCTCTTACGCGACCTCATCGGCCCGATTGATTCCGAAAACCAGCAGGAAGTCCTTCGCGATTACCCTACTGACAAATACCTCACCGGAATTATTTATCCTCGCCAGCTCGCCATTCCTCAGGAGGAGGACGATGAACTGCTTCCGTCCGATGATGATGAGGGAGCGGCTGATGAAACAGCAGTGCCGTTATCACAATGTGCTCGTCCCGCCTCAATCGGACTGAGTTTCACTGTTCGTCGTGGGGACGACTCCACCCAACCGCCGGAGGTGACAGTTCAGATCAGCGCGGCTCGGTACGTCAAACGCTGGGTTTCTGCCGCAAATGAAAAAGAGCTCACAGAAGTGGAACGCAAAGGTAAGGATAATGTGCGGTGGCTGCGGGTTTCCCCTCCCGACGTAATCGTCCAGATGATTCTCGATCATACGGATCCAAAGGAGGAAAACCTCGGCACGTACGGCCTTCCCGGACTAAAACTTTACATCCAGACTTCAGTTAGTCAGTCAAACCTCGGTGTGACTGTCGTCCTCATAAACGAACACAAGGACGCTCAGGATCGAGACCTGAACGAACAGAACTCATGGTTCCAAACTGAGCTGGTTGTCAAGCCCGGACCGGGATGCGAACTCGTCGGCCGTCACCTTCATCGCGAGGCCACTACTCGAGACGATCAGACGGCTGCTCTGATCTATCGCAACTTCCGCGAATTTGCCGTTGGCCACACCTGTTCAGCTTCCTGGCAAAAAAAGGACAACAACGTTGATGAGGTTCGCACAGCATGGCTCCCCAGCCGACCAATCGATGCAGTCTCCGCCGATGGCGACTCGGTATTCGACCCCGTTCGAAAGCATGCTACTCTCAAACCATTCTCAGCGAATTGGTTGGCCAACGCCAAAAAACCACAGTTGATTGAGGCTCTCTCTCTTATACCGGAGGCGTACGACCAATGGATTAGTTCGGAAAAAAAGCAGATTCCAACCCTCGACCAGACCCTCCAGACTTACGCGCTTGTTCACCAAAATCTTTGGCAGGACGCACGTGATCGAATGCGGATTGCCATAGCCTGGCTCCAACAGGACGATTCGGCACTCCGAGCCTTCCAGCTTGCAAACCGCGCCATGGTGATCCAACGGCAATGGAGCCGTGGCCAGGATCTCGTCTGGCGCCCTTTCCAGGTGGCATTCCAGCTTCTCGTGATACAGTCCGTCCTTGACCCGCGCCACAGCGCCCGCTCCATCATGGATCTACTTTGGTTTCCTACTGGAGGAGGTAAGACCGAAGCTTATTTGGGCGTGATCGCAATTCTTCTCTTTTATCGACGATTGTCACGGACGAATCCAACGGAAGGAGCTGGCGTAAATGTCATAATGCGATACACGCTTCGGGTTCTCACCACACAGCAATTCGAACGCGCTGCCTACCTAATCTGCGCCTGCGAGCAACTCCGCATTGACCAGAACCTTTTCCCGGGCACACCACCTTTTTCCATCGGTCTTTGGGTCGGGGGAACTGCCACTCCAAATACCATTGCCGAAGCTCACGCCGATACCCAGCGCCGGGGAATGCAAATCAAGGCCTGTCCATGCTGTCGCCAGCGCCTTGCCTTGGATCCCGATACTTCCCGCTATGCCGTCAAGTGCCTGAATAAAGAATGCTTTTTCGGCGCACGAGAAGAACACCTGCCGATTTGGACGATCGATCAGGATATCTACCGCGAACTTCCCTCGCTTCTAATCGGTACCATTGATAAGTTCGCGCAGATTGCCCGCCGGGCCGAAACCGGCAGGCTGTTCGGGCTTAACACCAATCCGGAATATGCGCCTCCAGACCTCGTCATTCAGGACGAGCTGCATCTCATCAGCGGACCCCTCGGCACGATTGCAGGATTATACGAGGTTGCAATTGATGCATTCTGTTCCGCCCGGGGTTCGATTCCTAAAATCATTGGCTCAACGGCGACGATAAAGATGGCTGACGAACAGGTCCGCGCTCTCTTTAACCGCTCCGTCTTTCAGTTTCCACCCCCGGGACTTGACTCCTCAAACTCTTGCTTCGCGGTCCGCGACGATAGCCGTGAGGGTCGTTTGTACCTTGGTGTCACTACGGCAGGTCGTTCCGCCAAGTTCACGTTGCAGGCTGTTTGTGCCTCTTTATTTCAGGCTGCCTCCAGCCCTCTTATCCCGGACGTGCTCCGCGATTGCTACTGGACACTGGTTACGTACTTCAATTCTCTGCGAGAACTTGGAGGAGCTCACGTCTTGCTGCTGGACGACGTCCCCAAATCAATCAGCGAGTACGCTGCCCGGCGGGGAGAGGCGCCTCGGAAACTTATCGAGCCTTCCGAACTCACGAGCAGACTCTCTCAGGCCGAAATTCCCGACGTTCTGAAAAAGCTGGAGGAACCTTTCAAGACCGGCACGAGCAATCGTGCGCAGGATGCACTGCTCTCAACCAATATGATCAGCGTCGGCGTCGATATCCCTCGTCTCGCTCTCATGGTTGTCAATGGCCAACCCAAGGCAATTTCCGAATACATACAGGCTACCAGCCGGGTTGGTCGGGATCTGGCCCCAGGCCTCATTTTGACCGTCTTCAATAATGGAAAACCACGGGATCGTTCCCACTACGAAATGTTCTCCACATGGCACAGCACACTTTATCGGGATGTGGAAGCCACCAGCGTAACACCGTTTGCTGCACGCGCGGTGGACAAAGCCTTGCGGGCCATCCTCGTCGCATTGGTCCGCCATCTTGTTCCTTCCATGCGCACTACACCAGTCCTTACTGCCGCCCGACGTGTCGAAGCAGAAAGAATGAGGGATATTATTGTCAAAAGGGCAGCTTCCGTGGATATGGATGAATCCTCTCCGGTGGAAACAAAACTAAACATTATCCTGGACGAATGGGAAGCCCGCATGAACCTCGAGGAATATTGGAACGAGTATAAGCCGGGAAAAACCTTGCTGATGTCGGCTGAAAGAATAGCTGCTTTGAAAGCTGCTAATTATGCTCAGGGTCTCGCCTGGTCCGCTCCGAATTCCATGCGGGAAGTCGAGCCTGGGTCCCACTTCCGCTTGATCGTGTAACACCACTATCCCATGCCCGAAAACAAACTTGGAGAATCCCGCCGCTCACACTGTATTGGTAATTTCGGCCCCGGCTCAATCGTCGAGTTCCGCCCTGGAGATGGTGACGGAGGTCCCATTTCAGCTGTCATAGGCGGCCTCAATCATTGGGATACATGTGCACCCCCGGCTGGCCTCAAGAATCCACAGGTCACTTACGAACGTCGCCTTCAAAAATATCTAAAGGTGGATGGCTTTCGGCTTCCGCCTGTCGATCCGGATGCCGATGCGAAGTCCAAGCCGTTCGGTTATGTTCCAAAATATTTGGCAGCCGCCAGATTTCCGAATTGGCTTCAGTGCCCCAAATGCGAAAAGCTCGCTCCACTTTCTAAATGGCAGGTCAGCTCCCCTGGAGACCCTGCTGTTCGCTGTCCTGCCTGCAGCGATCCTGATAAAAAGGAATATGTCTTTGCGGTTCCGGCCCGCTTTGTTCTAGCCTGTAGACACGGCCATATTCAGGAATTCCCGTGGGATTCTTGGGTGCGACACAGGCAGGGCTGCAAAGGCCCGAACAAACTGAAACTCTCCCAGTCTAACAAAGCCGGTCTTGCTGGCCTCATTTTGGAATGCCTTAACTGTGGTGCCAGACAGGCCATGGAAGGGGCCTTCGGCCGTGAAACCATGAGGAACCTGGGCATTGCCTGCGAGGGTTGGCGCCCTTGGCTGGAAAATGCTCCCAAAACTGCCTGCAGTGAGATCCCGCGTGCTATGCAGCGCGGAGCTTCCAACATTTATTTTCCCGTGGTCGCTTCTGCTCTTGCAATACCTCCGTTCACACAGGAAATCCAGGTTCGCCTTGACGAACATTGGTCACGATTCCTGAAAAAACCTCCGGCGGAATGGCCCGCCATTATTAGTGCTCTTGACCTTGATGACGAACTTGGAATTTCGGCCGAAGAAATCATCAAACAGATAAATGAGGCCCTGCACGCCCTGGAGGCCACTGATATTCCAACCATTCGCTGGGAGGAATTTGAGAAACTCTCCAATCCGCTGACCGGCGACCACGTGGACTTCGACATCCGCCACGAACCGCTCCCCCCGGCGCTTGATGCCTTTTTTGATCGGATTGCCCGTGTTGTTAGACTTCGAGAGGTTAGGGCACTTCGGGGGTTCACTCGCATCAAACCTCCGTCGGGCGAACTGGAAGCTGACGCTCCAACGCTGGCACCGCTCTGGCACGGCACACCAAAAAACTGGTTTCCGGCTATTGAGGTCCGCGGGGAAGGTATCTTCCTGCGCCTCAGGGAAGATACGATAGAGCAATGGCAAAAGGAAAACCCGGTGATGGTGACTCGCGCAGAGGGTGTCCATGCTTCCTTCGCAGCTGCCTGGCGCGAGCGGCACGAATCGGCTCCTCCCCGCAAAATTACCCGCGTTTCCTCCTGGTCCATTCACTCGCTCATGCCCTCATGCGCCAGCTCACCGTCTCCTGTGGTTACTCCAGTGCCTCCCTGCGGGAGCGTCTCTTCGTGGACGACGCTCGCAATATGGCTGGTCTACTCATTTACACCGCCACCCCTGACTCTGACGGCAGCCTTGGCGGACTCGAGCGGCAGGGACGCTCCGCTCGTATCAACGACATTGTTCCGGCCGCGCTCCGCGCAATCAAATGGTGCTCCAACGATCCCCTTTGTATTAAAGATATCTCTACATTTTCCGACTCCCAGAATCGGGCCGCCTGCCACGCCTGCATGATGGCGCCCGAAACCTCCTGCGAGGAATTCAACGTCCTCCTTGATCGTGCCACCCTCGTCGGCCTCCCCGATAAATCGGCGCAGGGCTTCTTTGCTCCACTCCTCGATCCCTTGAGCGATCTCTAGCGCATGAGCCTGTCATCCGATTTGGCTCAATACTTCGCCACCCTGGAGGCCGCCAGCGGTCCGGCCCGGCTCTATCGCCCGGACATACTTCGAACTCTTCCAAAAACTGCTGACTTTCAATCTTTCAATGCCTCTCTTCAAAAGCTGAAGCCTGAGGAGCGTTTGCTTGTTTTATTGCGAACACTGGCCAGCCAGAAGAGCGCACTGGCTCCGCAGCTGCTTGATGCTGAACTCGTAGTCACCTTCCCGGGTTCCGACTCCATAAGTGCCCGCCACACTCTGCATGTCCTTAGACAAATGCTGGCCTCGGCAAAAAGGGAAGTGCTTGTCGCCGGTTTCGCAATTACTCAGGAAGGCGGCCTCCTTCCGCTTCTTGTAGAAGCTGCGCGACGCGGCCTCAAGATCCTGCTCGTCTGTAGCAATTGGAAGGATAGCCGTGGAAACACTGCTGTAACCCTTATCGACGAGCAGTGGCCAACCAATGTCCTCCGTCCGGACATTCACGAGTATAACAACAATCCCGGCACCGGTGCCGGAATGCACATCAAATGCGTCCTCGTTGACGGAACTGACATACTGATAGGCTCCGCAAATTTTACATTCTTCGGACTAAATCGGAATTTTGAAATGGGTATCCGCATAAATGGCCACATCGCCCAAACTGCTCGCGCAGTTTTTGATGAATTTCTCCAAACAGGACGGTTCAAACAGACTAAATGAGACAAAGGCTGCTCTCGGCAATTATTAGAAGCAAATTAGAGTGCAACGATCACTGCTTGTCTGATAATTAAGGCTTCAATCGAAGGCCACGACTGTGAAAAATGCCTATGCAGCCTCCACCTGGGCATCGATTCAGTCAGTCGAAGTAGGCTGTGCCCTCTTATCGCGTAGCTTTCACGACTAAGCGCGCAACCCCGGCTTCCAACTCACGTCCAACTCCACTACAACAGCGCCGCCCCTGAGCATAAACGCACTCAACTGCATTTCTCCCATTTCGGGTCTTCTGCGCAGTAAAATCGGGCTCTCGATAAATGCGTCCATTACAGGACCCGTATTGCCAATGAGATTAAAGCCGCAACTCTGCCCATCAAAACACCGCCTCAGTTGAGCATCATCTCCAGCCTGGTGTATTCGGCCTTTCTGACTCCTCTCGCCCTGCAGCTCCAGCAACTCCCCAACGGCATCCACTCCTATAAGCCTCGGCACGCTCTTTTCCACAATAAACGGCATCCATCCATCCCTGGCCCACGCGGGCGTGACAGTCGTAACAGGTTCTTTCGAAAAGAGCCCCTTTCGTAGCTCCGGATCTCTGAACATTTTTTGCAGCGCAGTGTTCCCGTTGCATCCGTGCGTATTCCAGGGCGGCCCGAGCGATGTAAGAAAAATACACTCCCCTGAAGGCGATTGATAAAGCCAAACCGGTTCTTCGCAGAGGGGACACTTGGCATTAGGCTGGAAATAACTCGCGCCTGTAACAAACGGAAACTCAAACTGCTCACCACCAATAGCTATCCGGATGCTTCTTCCGCTCCCATATCCAAACCAACCGCCACTGCGGCCAGGACAGCTGCCGGAGTCATGAATAGGGACCGGCCCATGATACGTAGTTATCCAGATTATCGGCTCCCCGCACTCGCTGCACTGCGAACTCCCGTAGGTCCAGCTCATGGCTTAAGCGGTAGAGTCGACTCGAGTGGCAGGCCCCGGACTGTTTTTACTGCAGTCGACATATATTTTTGGCTCTGGACACTCAGAGATAGTCTCAAGACACAAAGGGTCAATAATATACTTCTTCATAGCGGGTACAATGAACGATATCCTAAATCAGGGAGGCTCCTTGCTTGTTCCACGAATTCAGAGAATTCTTCGGGAGCGGTTTGGTATGAAGCAGAGCCATCAGCACGAAAGAGTTTCGTTCGAGCCTTTTTCTCCTTGCACAGGTCCAGCCCTTGACCTTTAAATGCCGCATCGCCCGGATGTAAACACCTTAGAGGTCGTCTGGAGCAGTTCCGGCCATCACGACATGCTCAGGCCTCCGGGAAGGAAGTTCCAAACCACAACATGATATGCTAACCACGGCCACACCAACTCTTCCCAAGGATCCATTCAAACGCGGAATCTACATCTACGATACCGTTACCGACGTAATCTCCCACGATCAGATGATTAATGAGAGCTTTCTTAATCCGGATTTCGACCTTTCGAAAATCTACACTCAGGCGGGACTCAGACAACTCATCCTCAGGATTAATCAGGTGTTCTCGATTGCCCTGACCGCTAAAGACCTCGGCAAAGTAACCACTATCGGCGACCTTTGCTCAGCCGTTTACGATAAACTCGCAAAGTGACACCGCCATGACCCACCTAAAACCTTTTTTTGCGATCCTCGCCGCGATGACGTGCGCAGTTCGGAGCCACGCAGCCGATCCGGACATAAGCAGGTTCAGTAACAATAATGGCCAAATGTCACTAACAGATGTCCAACGCTATTTTATAGAAAAGAAAAACCCGGATTTCAAAATGTCGGGAGTGAGTGACGCGGAACTATCTTCTCCCGTATTCGCTAAGCCCGTTTCTGAAACGGCGCATGCTTTCATAAAGTACCACTTGGACCCTAACCATGTGATTTTTTCAACTAATGAGATCCTTTCAGCCATCAAACTTTATGAGCCCCAGGACCTTTCTCTCTTTGGGATTAATATTCGCGAGAAGTGGCAGGATGTGAAAGCCAATGACCCTGGTAATCTCAGCAAGGGCGCCGACTCCTATTCGAAAGCCAAACCTGCCACCTTCTCTTATTTACACGACTTCCGAACGAACACGGACACTTGGAGCGCTCACGCAGCAGTGTTTAAGCAATTTTCCCTCAATGACACGACTTCACTGGTTCCAAGCGCCACCATTGATCGCGTCTCCTCCCCGGATCCTAAAAAAATTGTTGACTCGCTGGTCTTTCGCGGAGCGGCAATAAAGACCTGCAGTCCCGAAAGTACAAACCTCATTCAAGACCTAAGACTTGGAGGTTTGTACGCAACGGATACAAACTTCCGCAGCTCCCAGGCGGGAGCTGAAGCCGAGTGGGAACCGACAGCTATCCGTTTTGGTATCGGCGCTTACCACGGCTTGTTCTCAACAAACTTCCCCTTTCTGTACCGGATCCGCCTCTTTATCCATGGAGAAGGGGGAGACGTGTTTGCTGCTGGCGGCAACCCTAATCTTCACGCGGGCCATGGCTACTTCAGGCTGGGCCCCTACGCCCAGCTGGAAATCTTACCTACGTTCTTTCCCCGCATGACAATCTATGCAAGCTGGCAGGATTACGAAGCCCTTACCAGCGACACTGTGGCCACGCGTCTGTTTACCGCAGGCACATCGTTAACCCTGGACGCGAAGGAACATTTCAGTATCGAGCTAAAATATAAAAACGGCAGACAGCCACTCACCGCCGAACTTCAGGAGACTTTCGAACTGGCGCTAGGCATCAAATTCTGAGCAATTCAACGTTAGTTATAAAAGAAGCAAAATTGTCGCGCATGCTCAAGAAAGGCATGCGCTCCCAAATTGTTCTGCAGGCCCACCAACAACGAGAGGAACTCCCCCGAAAAGGACAGCGTCGCAAGCTGCCCTGCTCCTCGATTTATTCCGCGGCCTCTTCTTCCTCCTCCTCCTTCGTAACGGACTTCTTTTTAAGCTTCGCTCCTTTTGTTAAGTCGACCACCAGGTTCTGCAAGGCGGATCGTTCCAACAAAGTTAACTCTTGCTTGCTCGCGTTTTCAGCCGGATGGCTGGCACTCAATCTCCGCTCGCCAGCCATCGGAGGCGCAGAAAGTCGCTCGACCAGGTCGTGAAGCTCACTCACACGCACCGCCAATACTCTTTTGTCATTTCCTTTCACTCTCCACTTGGCAAGCGAACGAATAGCTGCGGCAAGGTCTCGGCCAAGCCTGTCTCTTAACTGGTAAAACCAATATCCGTGTAGGAGCCACATCGCCTCAGAAACTGATACTAACCCCCTCCCTTTCAGGTATTCTATGATAGCATCCAGCCCTTCACAAAACTGTATAAACTTGCAAAATCCAGCTAATGCCGCTTCTAGTTCGCTGCGCTCGTCTGGCGGCGTTTGAATCGCGCGCGCCAACCTATTTGGATCTTTAAGCACCTTATTTACTCTGGCAATATCGCACGCCCCATCCTCATCTTCCCGCCAGCCCCCATCCAGGGCCCACAGAAAAGACTCAAAATCCTCGTCACGCTCAACCTGCCTGGTTAATTCAAGAAACTCGTGAAATGCCGCCTCTAGCTCTGGACTCCCTGGCACACTTCTTCCGATTCCTAACTGCAGACGTTCCCGAAAGCGTCTCGGCATCTCCACCGGATAATTCCACTCGTAATAACGCCTCATCGCCGCGTCGGCTAATATGGGCAAATGCTGTTCCTGGAACTCGGTCGGCAGCTCGTCTACAAAGCCGATCATCATCGCAATCTCAATAATGCCGTAATAGCCAAGCAGGTAGTCTATTTCATCGCGTAACCAGGTTTCTCGGTCCCTTACCGCTGCCTCACTATGATGCCTAAGCACCCTTTGCCGGTCCGCCTTGGTCAGATGGGCAAATTTCTGCAGTCCTGCCTCTGCCGGGAAGCCGTGGAGCCACTCCCTTTCCAGGTAAAGCAAATTCACATGTTTCCCTTTCATAGGTGCCTCAACAGTTCCATCAGGGCCCCGTCAAAACCTTTTGGTTTGCAGACGCTCATATGGCTAGCTTTCGCGATTGAGACAGCCGGGGTCCTGTCTTTGGCAAAAGGCTTGTTCAGGACCACCAGGTCGTTCTTGGCGCGAATCGTTAGCCGGGAGATCAGCCTCGCATCCGTTTTACACACGTCCGTAGTCTCGTCCAGAAGCTCCTTCAGAAAATCGCTCTTGGGCGTAAGGTCCTTCAAGGACGGACAGAAGAACTCAGCTACTTGACTCAGCCCCTTGACCTGAAGGTTCAGCGACACAGCCGTCAGGAGCAGAATGACTCTTGCCCCACAATGGGCCGGGGCAAACCAAATCATCTTCGTCCGCGTTGGCCACGACCCCTCCCCGCTTCTCACCTCGTTTAACATTGCGCGCCTAATCACACAGGCTCCCAGAGAATGTCCTACCAGAACCATCTCTCTGTATGTGCGGGGAACGGACCCGACGTATGCAGGATCATGATTACGAATACTTTCATGCGCTACTTCCTTCTTTTTCGACAACAAATCGTCTAGGCACTTCTGCAGATGTTCTGCACACTCATAGGCATTAAGCTTGAGGCTTTCGTACCCAAAAAAAACAATGTCGTATCCCTTAACCTCCTTCCTTATGCTTAGAAGCACCGGTAAAAGTCCCCAGGTAGTTAACGCATTTCCACCAAACCCATGGACAAAGACAAGCAGCTTGCCGTTCGGTTCTTTGGACCAAAGCGCTTTTGTGCCCGCCCCATAACTGAGAGGCAGCGGTGGTAAATGAGGGCCGACACTCACTTCACCTCCATGACCTTCGTAGTCTCCTCCCCAAACTGACTAATCACACGCACGGCAACCCTCTGGCCCTTCCTCAGAGGAAACGGGTGACTCATGTGGCCATAAACGCGCTCGAATGCTTCGTCGTCAATCTCAATCTTCAGCGTCTGCTCCGCTGCCTTCTTGGTCTTCGCCCTTGCCAGATCGCTTAAGCCCTTTTTCCACTCCTCAAACTCATCCTTGTCGCCACCACAGAAAAACACCTGCCGCACGACAAAATTCGATCCGTCATAATCATCGTCAACCATCCAGTAGGCGATGTCATGCACGTCTCGCGACTTCACCACGTCCTTGATTGGGTCGTAAATGTCCAGGCCCGCAATCTCCACCCGAACCATCTTTTCGCCCTTTTGCAATTCCGCCTTTCCCACTTTGCATTCTTCAATTCTTATATCGGGTTCTCCGATCGTTACAAAGCTTGCTGCCTTCTTATCTTTCTTCAGCAAACCCTGCTGCATCAGATCGTCATGCATCCGGACAAGGCTCACCTTGAAATGTCCGAAGTCCCGCGTCGTCACATCCACAAGCCCGCTCTCAAATGCAAACCCCATAATCAACAGCCAGTCACCGTCGCGCCTGTCCCGAACGGCCTTGATTGCCTCCGTCACCGCCTGCTTGCTCACCGTCCCGAACTTCGGCCCGATATGCAGATACGCTTTCTTTTCGCCGGCATCGGTACAGTACCAGCCCTCAGCGTGAAGGTCTGAATTAGCCAAGCGATTAATTCGCACGAACACAGCGTTCTCTTCCTTGCGGCCGGTCTTCACGCCAGCACTCTTCAAATGCGCAAAAATCAGTTCTTCAAAATCTCCGAGGTCCTTATCGTCGGTCCGCTGGCGGGCAAGTTCCTCAGGTGAAATTGGCTCGTAACTTTGTAGCGTTTCCACCGTGAATGGGCCGGCAACGCGCAGCCTTTTCTTGTCTTCGAGTGGTTGATCGTAAAGCGTTTCCTCCCTGGGAGTCTCGTTGTTGGCGATAGTGCCTAAGTCGATATGTGGAACGCGCTTATAATTGAAGCCTTGGCGCACATCACCGTGTTCCTGATCGTAAAGTTGGTAGTAAGGGAACGTGGCCGTCATCAATCGCGTTTTGGCAATGTTCACCGCAATTCGCGATGTATCGATGGTGATCCAACGTCGTCCCCAGTGTTCAGCAACATATGCCGTCGTGCCCGAGCCACATGTCGGATCGAGCACCAAGTCACCGGGGTCTGAGGTCATCAAAAGACACCTCTTGAGGATCTCAGTATTTGTCTCAACTACATAGAGGTCGGCAGTACCGCCAAGACCATCCCACCAATTTGTTAGCATCTTGTACGGAAAATCATCCAAGTATCGCTTTCCATCCAGCGAGTTTCCGGAAGCGCAGAGGCGGCGCGCTTCACGCAGACGGTGCATTGGAATCTGCGCTGACGGGTCCTTTGGATCCTTGTTGCTCCGATATGACCAGCAACGTCCCTTCGGCGGCGTAAATACTTTCCCCTCAAACTCAATCGAGTCCATTTGGTTGGGCCTAAAACCGCCGTTAGTGATAGGCCAAGGGCGAAAGAGCTTAGCGCCTTGATGATTTTCAAAAAGGCGCCGCGGGCTGAGCCTGTAGTCAACCGTCTTGCCCGGCTCAGATTCAACGGATGATATAGGAAAAGTTCGTCCATCGGGGAGCTCGACCCAACGAAACTCATCGAGGGTTTCCCCGTCCAACTCGCGCCTCTCGAAAAGTTTTCGCACCTTCAGGCGCGTGAATTGTCCATTCTCCTTTGGTGTTCTGGCAAACCATACAACGTAGTCGTTAACCGGTGCCAAAGTGTTGCTCTTTTGACTCCCCTTTTTCTTCACCGGAATCGTGACAACGTGTGCTTCGCTGCCAAATACTTCACTCATCAAGGAACGAACAAGGTGCACGTTTTCGTCAGAGATCTGCACGAAACAAGAGCCGGATTCATGCAATAGCTCCCGAGCGACGAGCAGGCGCTCCCGCAAGTACCCGAGATACGAGTGTATTCCCAACTCCCACGTATCCCGAAACGCCTTTATCTGCTCCGGTTCGCCAGAGAGCGATTCATCTAAATCGGTGCCGCCCATATGCCGATCGTTCAGCTTTAGCTGCCAGTTGCCTCCGTATTTGATCCCATAGGGTGGATCGATATAAATGCACTGGACCTGGCCCGCCATCCCCTCGCGCTGTAGAAGCGACGTCATTACCAGCAGGCTATCGCCTTGGATCAGCCGATTCGTCCATCCATCCGAATGCGTGTAGTAATCCGAAACTTTGTCCAGCTCTTCGTGTGCGATCGCATTCCCAAACAGTTCATTCACCGCAAAAAGTTCGTCCTGGTCAGCTGCCTTCTCCGTCACAATCCGATAGAGGCCTTTGATCAGCGTCTCCGGCGCAACATGCTCATGCCGATACAGCGACCGGATATCCACACTCAATGACTCATCCTCCGGTTGCTCGTAACGGCGCGTGATCGTATCTCTCAAATTCTCCAGTGCTGTCCGCGCCCCCGCGTTGTCACCCGCTTTCAACCTAGCTTGCAGATCATTCACTTGTTTTGTGAGCTTCTCATCTGTTCCGTACTTGTTCATCCAGAACAGCTCCGGATCCTGCCCCCGTGAAATGATCGGGTTCAGCGGCAGATCGATCTTGCCCGCCTCCCGGACTTTCGGACTCCCCTCCTCATAACCAGCTTCTTCCTGTGACGGAATGTGTGCCCGCTTCGCCTCCTTGTGTTTGAAGGACTTGACCGGTTTTTTAGGGTTGATCATGAATCAAATGGTGTACGGCGCGACGACGTCCCGGCACGAAGGTCCAAAGTCATTCGTGTTCCGCGTCAACAAGTTGCAGGCTTCAATTTTCGCAGTGGCATAGATTATGGCATCTGGCAGTTTGATCCGCATCGTTCGTCGCAGCCGTATAGCCTCTTCCACCAGGGGCAGCGTAAAATCAATAGTGCGAAATGTCCCCAGAAAAGTTCGTGCCTGCGTTTCTTCGGAACCGTTCCTGACTCCCACAAGCACTTCCATGAAAGTAATCCGGCTAATCACCCTGTCAGTGTGCCGGCCCCATTCCGTCGCTGCGGCAGTATGACCATTGAGGTAGTCGATCAGGATATTGGTATCAAATACCCCCTTCACTCGTCCCACTCCTTCCTCAACTCCTTTTGGTACGCAATCGCGTCCACCGATTTGTCTTTCCAAATGCCAAACGCGGGTTTTAGTGACGACGAAGCCAGTTTCGCTAGAATCGCGTTCCTCGCATCCTCAACGCCTTCAGAAATCTCGATGAAGTCCCAGATGTCCCATCCATGATTCTCTCGCATGGAATTCACTGCCGGAAGCCACCGGTTCTCTACCGTCCACCTCTTCTCCGCCTTGTCCTTGCTCATCCCCGTGATTTCCACCACCAGATTCGTGGTGGCACCGTTCTTGGCGCGCACGATAAAATCTGGAAAATAGTCCCGCTGCTCCCCGTCCTTAGCGGTATACGGAATCGCAAAATCCAGAAACGAATTTTTCACCCACGATATCACGTTTCCGTCATCCACCAGGTCGTCGAGTGTTTTGGCTGCCTTAGCCTCCCACCCACTGTCCACCACCACGACATTTACATGGCTGTGCCTCGTCGGATACGTGTCTCGTGTGGTTTGCCCATGAACAAATCGCGAACTGCCCGTGGGATTGTAATAATTCAGAATGGGACGGACCCGGTCTTGGCCACCGGCTCCTGTCTTCAGCCCGCGCCGAATATGCGCCACCACCTTTTTCGGGTCGGCATAGTATACCAGCTTCTTCCATTGTTGGTCTTTCCCAAGCACGCGCAACTTCGTCTGATACCAGATGTCCACGGCTGCCCGCAACTCATGGAATCGCTGGAACTCAGGGTTGCCCCTTTCATCGGCAAAATGCCTGCGCAGCAATTCTTTCGTAATGTGGAAAAGTATTTGCTGCTCCCGCATGGCCAGCACGCTCTCGGGAGCAATCTCCACTTCCTCGCCCGAAATCGCCGTTCCCATAAATGTCTTTGTCGGTAGCCTCGATCCATCGATTTCGTAGTCTTCGACCCCGGAAAAATCCACCGTCACGGTTCCCTCGGCATATTCGAGGCGGTAGCCGTCCACATTCGGAAATGTAATTTCATATCTTTCCTCCCTCTCCTGCATCGCAAACACGGGCGTCGTTGGCTTGGGCGGTTTCGGTACGGTCTTCCCGCCCTTAAACAGCTTGAACGGCACTCCAATGATATGGGCATATTCGGGCGGGTACTTCCAAATGGCAATACGTCGCTTATCTGTCGTCGGCTCGCCATGTTTATCGTAACTCTCTAAATAATAACTCCGGCGGCGCAATGCCCGGCCGGCCACTTGCTCACAGAGCAACTGCGACCCAAATTTCCTGATCCCGCAAATGTGCGTCACCGTGTTTGCATCCCACCCCTCTGTCAGCATCGACACGGATACCACGCAACGAATATGTGCTCCCAGCGCGTTCCGCCTGCCCACCGTGTTCACAACTTCCCGCAAAATTTCTGCATCCTCGATTTGCTCCGCCGCGCCCTGTCCGTGCACTCGCGCGTATTCCGCCTTAAACCGTTGAATCTCCGGCCCAAATATTTTCTTAAATTCATCATCCACTTGGTCAGAATTTTCCAGGGCATCCGAATCAATCAGCAGGGTCGGAGGCTTGCTTCGCGCTCGCCCGCTCGGCTCATAATTGGAAAATAAATCGAACACCCCGGTCACGACCTGCGGTGCTTCGCCTTCGATCTCGGACGGAATCTCATATCCCGCCAGGTATTTGTAAATCTCTTTGGACACAGAGGTGTTATTGCACACCACAATAAATACGGGCGGCGTGTCTTCCAGCGCCAGCTGCGCCCTTCCTGATGCGGCGGCGGAATGTTTTCGGGTTGCAAATTCCTCTTCGTAATGCTCGTAAAACTGAGCCAGAGCGGTCTTCAACGGCTCCTGAATATCTGGCGGCTCTTCGATGAGCGCTTTTCCTTCCTCGCGTGCCCTGGCTTTCTGCTTTTTCCGGCCGGCTTTCGGCAATTTGTCTTTTACATGCTCATAGAGATTCCTCAACACTGGCATCTCCAAAGCCTGTGTATCGTCTCGAGTTGGCAGAAACGGAATTTTCACCAAACCGGATTCGATGGCCTCAATCAACCCAAAATCGGTTACCACCCATCCGAACAGGGTATACGGATCGTATCCCGAACCAGTCAAGTAATACGGAGTTGCGCTTAAATCATAAACGCTTCGCACCTTGTAACGTTGCGCCACTCGCACCAGACCGGTGAACCATACGGCCGCCCGCTGATTCTCCTCTTCAGCATCCTCGCCCTCGGCCTTTCGCGTATCCTGTTTTGGGAGATAACAATGGTGCGCCTCGTCATTGATGATCAACAGCCGCGAGCCCGGACGAAATCCCGACAGCAGGCGCGCAATCACCTGCGAATACTCCTCTCTGGCTTCCTGCTTCTTTCCGTCGGCTTGGATTTTCCCGTCAAAGGGCGATCGCTTGTTCCCCTGCAACGTCCTCGCCTCAAAAGCGTGATAATTCGTAATCACCAGCCGCTTGTTCAACTCGGGCATCTGCGCCAGCCATGCCTTGGGCACTAGATAACGCACATGATAATAATCCTCCGCATCAATGCCGCCGCGCGTATCCACTCGCAGCACCCCCAGCCGATCGCGAATCGTGATGCCGGGCGTGACGATCAGAAAACTGTCTGCGAACCGAGTGTCATTTCGATATTCCGCCCGATTAAAGTAATGATATGCAATCAGCGCCGCCATCACTACCGTCTTGCCCGTCCCTGTTGCCATCTTGAATCCGACGCGGGGCAAGTTATTCTCCACTGAACCCGAAACCGCCTGCGCCTTCTGCAGCTCACGCAAGACGTGTTGACCTACATTCGACTTCTCCGCCACCTCATTCAGCCAGATCGCGCTCTCAATCGCCTCCCGCTGCGCAAAGAAAAGCGACAGCGTCATGTCACGCTCTTCATTAAGGAACCAGAACTTCAACAATTCTCGGGTGATTCGGGTCGTCTGCGGATAACTGGCCTCACGCCAGGCAGCGACCTCCCTCCTCAACAAATTCACCGGGTGATTGGCAAAGTCCGCCGCCATATCCTTCAACTCTAACAAACTGCCCTGCGCTCCCTGCCTGATTGGAATTGTCTGAATCTCTGGAGTGAACACCCGCCGCCCCTTTACCGGCTTCTCATAATCCAATTCCCCTTTGAGGTTCGTGGCATAATGCCACTGCGGCTCCTCGTAAGGGTTATTCAGAATTGGATTCTCTGCCATCAGCTTCTTGTCTTCTGCGATGTTTATAATCGAACCCGGCCAAACTGCGCAAGCATCTGCTCTCCAATTTCGCAACGCAACGAGACATTACCTCACAAGTTTCAAGGTCCAACAGATTGCGAAGGCCGAACATTACCTGTAAAACATTCCAGAAATCTATGGCTAAAATGACCACCTATGAACGTGCGCTCCAAATCTATCAGGTTCTTATTGCCGCCGCTCACAATCGTCAGGTGCTGGACTACCAAATTGTTGGTAGTATGATTGGCGTCCCCGCTCGGGGACTCGGCCCCCACTTGGAACATGTGCTTCACTTTTGCAAGGCTGGCAGGCTCCCTTGTATGACAGCAATTGTCGTTCAGAAACGCTTCGGGGATCCAGGCGACGGATTCCCCTCGTTAAAGGACCTCCATCGGGAGAGGGAGCGTGTATTCGCGCACAAATGGTTTCGCATGAAACCGGTCTCCCTCGCCGACCTGCTGCCCAGGTGAGTATTCCCATTATTGATTTATTTGCCGGTCCTGGAGGATTAGGCGAAGGCTTCTCCTCCCTCGGCGCGGGTCCCGGCAAACCCTTCCGAGTCGCCCTTTCCATTGAAATGGACCAATGGGCTCACAAAACTCTTTCCCTCCGGGCTTTCTTTAGACAATTCGAAAAACCCAACGTCCCGTCCGCGTATTACCGATACCTTCGGCGCGAGATCACGCTTGACCAGCTCCGAAAGGATTACCCTCTCCAGTTCCAGCACGCACAAGACGAAGCCTGGTGCGCCACTTTAGGCGAGCAGCCTCCCGAAGAGATTAGCAATAGAATCAACACGGCCCTAAGAAAGCACGATGACAACTGGCTTTTAATCGGAGGTCCACCATGCCAGGCGTATTCCCTCGCTGGCCGCTCACGCATCATCGGGGCGATTGGACGCGCCGAATATGAAAAAGATCACCGTCACTTTCTGTACCGCGAATACCTGCGCATCATCGCCAAACACCAGCCGACCGCCTTTGTGATGGAAAACGTGAAAGGCCTGCTTTCGGCAAAGCATAGCGAGCAGGCCATGTTCCCAAGAATTCTCCAGGACTTGGAGGACCCCTTTCGTGTCTGGCCCGCTCTCGGGGCAGGCAGTCGTGGGAAGAATCTCGGTTACCGCCTGTTCTCCGTGGTTACAACCCAATCAGACCTGCTTGGCAAGTTCCAACCAGCCGATTTCGTTGTTCAGGCCGAACAATATGGAATCCCCCAAACACGTCACCGCATAATAATTCTGGGAATTCGCGACGACCGAAAACCCACATCGAGTCCGGGAATCCTCGAACCACAGGCTCCTCCATCGGTTAGAGAGGTTATCGGAGATCTCCCGCCACTTCGGAGCGGCCTTTCTAACGGCGAGGATACTGCTCGGGCTTGGGTGGAAGCCATACTCAATCTTGGTCGCATTAAACTTCCGACGAATCCCCGGCTGAATAGGGAAATTCAGGCAGCTCTTGATCGATATTACATCAGATTGACATCCTCGCTCGGCCGAGGAGAACGCTTTATGCCCTGGAAATCCGCACCCTCGGCACACAAAAACTGGTTTGTTGATCCGCGGATCTTGGGGGTTTGCAATCACGACTCCCGCTCTCACATACCTGAAGACCTGCGTCGCTACTTCTTCGCATCTGTTTTTGCCGCAGTAACCGGTCAGTCGCCGCGACTGAAGGATTTCCCCACCACGCTTCTGCCAAAGCATGAAAACGTCCGTGAAGCCTTAACGGGCTCAGCATTCAACGACCGCTTCAGAGTGCAGCTTGCTGACAGTCCGGCCACAACCATTGTGTCCCATATCGCCAAAGACGGTCATTACTACATCCACCACGATCCACTTCAATGTCGTAGCCTCACTGTCCGCGAAGCCGCCCGACTTCAGACATTCCCTGACAACTACCTGTTCGAAGGCCCCCGTACCGAACAATACCGCCAGGTCGGCAACGCAGTCCCGCCGCTCCTCGCACGTCAAATCGCGCACATCGTCGCACAGTTGTTTCAATGAGCGAGACGGCAATGGAACGTGGGGATTAAATTCGCGCCTGTCTGCCAGTGGGCGTCAGTAACCGTAGCCTGGGCTTTCTGCGCGGGAGTCAGGTTTGGAAAAAAATTGAATCCTGTCGCGTTCTCCACCTCGTCAAGACCGACAACAAACTCACTTAGTAAATGTTTTCCCTGCACCCCTTGCGCCATTTTTACACACAGAATCCGGGGCTGACCAGCATCAAGGTGAACGACGATTGAGAAAAATGCATCTGGCACGGCGACACCAACCGGGTCCACGTGGTCGGGATGGTCTCGAAAAATTGGGCCCGTAATAACCCACACTTCCTGCACCTCGGCAGTGTAAACGTCGGCGACCTCCTTTTCCCATGCCTCCCACGTCTCCTCATTCAAGCAAGCATTCTGCGGGCACACATTGGACATCGTAAATGTCTCCAGAGCTGCATCAACACCATAGAATTTCAAGATCGCATGATCTGGTGCCATGTGACCTCTATCGAACTCCCCGGAACGAGGCTTGTAATCACCGTCCTTTACTTTGGCTGTCGTCCTGTCATCAGTTGCAAACTTTACCTTCGGCCTGGTCCCCTGATGGGTTCCCTTTTTCAGATCCAAATGATATGCTGCCCAAAGCGGATCCTTCGCACTCTCGGAATAGCCAACGGCGTAGCCGGTATTGACGAGAACCTCAGGATTGTCGCCCTGCAATCTCGCTGGAATACCTCCAAACAAGTGCTTCGAGACACTCGCCGCCAGAACCGGTGCTTCCGGCAGCGCGTCCCGTTTTGGGGATGCCTCCAGTTCGAAATCGCTAACACCAGCCGGTTCCCCTATTTCCGCTGCCATTCCAGGAGGGCTGGGAGCCTCCGACGGCTTGGCATGCCGCGCGGTTGAACAGCCGCACGCCGCCGCTACACTCAATAAGACCGCAACAGTCAGGGGCGTGGCAAATCGTGAAATCAGAGCGTCCCACCGCCTCGGGCAGCTTTTCATAGAAAAGGTTCCTTTCTTTGCTGGTTCCCTTTGGTCCAGGAAATACATAGTTATTTCCCACCTTGGTTTCTAACGGAACTTTTTTATAGCTCCCGGGCGCATCAGTCAAAACAATAGCGCAATTTTTTTGTAATTCTCTTGACAGCGGTGAAGTTACCTTCTAGGAAATCACACGACCAAGCAGGAAGTCCCGTATTTCAAGTAGTTCGCAAGGCTTGGCAGTCTTGCATCGACACTCCAACTCCTGCGAAAGGATTACCATAATGCTCATCAAACCTGCAGACCTGAAGCCTGGTGATGTCCTTCTTTACCACGGAACTGCTCTCGTTTCCCGGCTTATTCGCCTCTTCGATGGGACAGAGTATAGTCACGCCTCAATCTGGGTAGGAGACCACGTCGTCGAAGCCCTGGGCAACGGAGTAAATGCGCGCGGCCTCAAAGTAAGCACCGCCGACGCCAAATACACCGACGTCTACCGCTATCGTAACAAGGACTCGGGCTTGATGCTGGGAGATGATAACTCGCCCTTGCCGGCAAAACCCGTCTTGGACCAGGCAAAACAATTTGAAACAGATAAGGATCGTTATGCTTACGAAGAGATACTCTTGCTTGCCCTCCTCGCTTCAACTCGCCAGCTAACGACCCCGGTTCCGCTACTCGGCTTTATACTCCGGAACTTCCTCGACCATGCAGCCGACTTGCTCGCGCGCCTAATCCACGAGAAAAAGGAGCCTCTGATTTGCTCCGAGCTGGTCTACCGCTGCTTTTCACAGGCAGGACAAAACTACAAGATCCGAATCCATGGCGCCGACATGGCCATGGCAACAATGGCCGCAGCGGTACCACCGCTGGTCCCGGCACAGGATTTATCGGGATACCAGAGCGCCGCAGCCAGCTTCCTGGCTAACTATCAGGCGGCCAAGGCAGTTAACACCGGTCCGCGGCCGCTTGCTACCGCTCCGGCAGCTGCGGCAATGGCAGCCGCTGTGGCGAATTTCGTAACTCCCGGTGATCTTAAGAAGAGCCCGGATCTGCAACTCCTGGGAACGTTGCAGCTATAACCCTTTATTTCTGCATTCCTTGACATGACCCTCCCAAGCCGAGATAGTACTTTTGGGCATGCCCAAACTCGGACATCCATTGCGCGAGATCCCGGAATTCGATCCACCGCTTGTTGCGCGGCTGCGCGACGAATACTCTGTGACCACTGCGGAGGAATTTGTTGGACTTTGGCGCTCCGTCCAGGCCCAACTCCGATCCCTTCTTGGTTCGAAAGCAGAGGAGCTGGCCAGCGCGGCCCTGCGCCGCCTCAGCCCCGAGCAAATCGCCGATATGCATCGCGCGGAACAAAGCGAATACCCTTATCGGACAGGTCACGACGCCCCACCGGCTGGCAAGAGTACCTTCTAGCAGCACCCGATCGACTGCTCTGCGTGCTTCGCGACTACGGGTTCGGCTTCGCTCCCTTTCCTCCAGACCTTCACACCTCAAACGGATAAAACTATGATTAAACCAAAACAAGGGCTCCACTCATTCACTAGACTGTACCAGGCGAAAAATGCTCCTCTGCCTGCCCGCGCGGGTGTCTTTGGTAACTTCGCTGCAGGCCTTGCTAATGCGGATGTAATTCACGAAACCGACGCGGCAGCGCTCCAGGCTGTCCAGACTCAGTACTCCATCTCCACGATCGAGGAGCTTGCAGGTTTGGCCAGAATCGATGCCAGGCACAACACAACACTCCTCCAAAACATGGGGCTGGCACCAGGCATTGGTGCGCGCGTTACCTCGAAAATGGAAGAGTTGCCGGAAGGCAAAGCTTTGGCTCTCAACTTCGATCGTTATGATAAGATTCAGTACACCCTGGGCTGTGATCTGGATTTTAGTAAACCTCCGCCTCGTCAGCCCCTTCTCAAACCAGTTACAGTCATGGGCGTCACTTTCGGCTCCGCGCCGGGCGCTGCACCTCCGGCTGGAGGTCCACCGATTCCCCCGGCAACTTCGGAAGTCAGCCTCATCGACACTTTCATGCCCCCTGTCCGTAACCAGGAAAATCGCGGCACGTGCGTGGCATTCACCTCGGTAGCATGCCTGGAATACTACCGTGGCCGCTTTTGCAATCAGGCCGGATTGAATCTGTCAGAGCAGTACCTGTTCTGGAACATGGTCACCGCAACACATCAGCGCAATCTCGTTTCCGGGTTCCCGCTTCTTAACTCCAGCGGCACTTGTCGCGAGCAATCCTGGCCCTATTATGGTAACGAAATCCCGCCCGAGGACGATCAGGGGCCCGCGCCCGATGGAGGCCGGCTGGAAGCTCCGGCTTATGCCTGTCGAACGATTCGTCAATTGCCGGATCCACGCTCCGTAGAGGATATCCAGCAGGAACTCAGCGCCAACAGAATCGTCGGTATCGGTATACCGGTTTACGTCAGTTGGTTCTACAACCCGGTCGTTCGCCAATACGGAAACATTAACGCCCCGATACCCGGAGAGGTACCGATGCCAATCGGACACGCCGTGGCCTTGGTCGGGTACGCTGATGATCCGGACTTCGCCGGTGGCGGGTATTTCATAGTGCGTAACAGCTGGGGTGCCACTTGGGCCACTATGGGGGTTTATGGAGCCGGCTATGGTACTATTCCGTACCGCTACATTCGCGACTTCAATTGGGACGCTTGGTGTATCACGGCCTAGTCGGTATCGGCCTGATCGTCTCATTCCTCCTTATGCCTGACATCCCTCCAAAACCAATGTTCATCGAACCACAAAACATTTCACGAGTTGTCAACTTGGGGAAAAGGAGTGGCTTGGGCCGCTGGCAGGAAGTGATGGAGAAAGATCGTGATGTGGCACGAAGCCTGTTCCGCGCTGCATGGAGCCAGTTTCCACTGGCTGCAAGGACAAGAGCCGAAACCTTTGGAGACATGTTTCGCTTCTTCGATGGGCCGTGTCTGAGTGAAATGTCCGCGTGGGCCCGTGTGCTTCGACAATCCTTCGGGGCCGTGGCCATGGTGAACTGCTCCTACGAACTTGATCACGCCGGGGATACATTCTCACTGTCCGGGTTCCTTGGTTTGCTTTGGCGAAAGATATTCGGATGCACCGCTGCTGTCGTCCAAATCGAAGGCGGCGAGACCGTTCACCTCAGGAATTTGGACTGGCCAATCCCGTCTATGGCCGTGGCAACTCGCATCTTTAAGTTCACCGGCGGCAAACACGACTTCTCCATCATCGGTCTTCCCGGGCAGGTTGGCGCACTTTCTGGGATTGTGCCTGGCAACTATTCAGCTGCCATCAACTGGGCGCCCCCTCAACTGATGCCCTCATTCGACCACGGCCCATCCTTCCTTTTACGAGAAACGCTTCAGGAATGCGAAACCTACGAGAAAGCGGTCAAAAAACTGGAAACCGCCAGCTTAAGCACCAGCGTCTTCTACACTGTCTGCGGAGCACATACGGGCTGCGCGATCGAAAGAACCCCCGACAAACACGTTACGAGGCCCATCGAAAATGGGGCGGTAGTGCAAACAAATCATCACGTAGCAGCCGCCTTTGAATCGAACAATGAAATGCTCCAAAAGCTCCAAAATGATTTTCTTGTCAACAACACAAGACAACGTCTCAAAGATGCCACGCAAGGAATACTCAACAAAGCCATTGGCAAATCCTTCAACAAAGAAAACCTATACTCAGCGCTGAACGACGGTGAGGTGACAAACTACCAAACCATTCAGCGCATGATCCTCCGCCCCTCAACCGGCGACATTCACCTTCAGGTCGCAAACTAAATCTCCGGCGAACTGCTTCGAGGACCTCGGATTAATCTCTTTAGCCTTAGCGCAGGTCTTTTCCGTGCCCTCTATTAATTTAATCACAACTTATTGGCCTTTTGAATTTCTGTCGCCAGCCGCCTGATAGTATCGAATCCTGAATCCACCTCGCATTCCCAAACAACAAAGACTCTCCAGCCGAGCTTTCCCAAGGCCTTTGCATGGAGTGTGTCTCTGGCTGCATTCCCCTTGAGTTTCTCCAACCACCACTCCCGTCGGTTCGTCGGGGTTGTGCAATTCCGGCACCCCTTATGTCTGTGCCAGAAACAACCGTGAACAAAAATAACGGCCTTGTGCTTCGGCAAAACAATATCTGGCTTTCCCGGTAGCTCCTTTACGTGAAGCCGAAATCGATACCCCATCCCGTGTAAAACAGACCGCACCATCTTTTCAGGGCGAGTGTCTTTCGCCCGGATCCGGCTCATGTTCCAACTTCGCCGTTCCTTGCTGAGTTTATCCTTCACCCGCGATTACCTCCCCAAATTCTTATGAATCACCGCTGCCTTTGTGGCCTGCCATGGATAAATTTCGTTGTCTCCCAGCTCATCCGCCTGCGCCCGCCGCCAGACCTCCGCTACAATCCGTCTGGCGCCCTGCGGCCCTTTCCACCCTTTCCAGTCGTCCGGGTGAAAATCAGGATGCAGGTATGCAACCGAGCAATAGGCTCTCAAAAACTCCGTTTTCCCCATCTGTTCCAAAGAACGGTCTAATGTTGCATCAATATTTCGCCGCGCTTCGTGTTCGCAGAAGGGAATATAAACATAACCCTCCTTGGAGTACTCATCACTCTCCTCTTCGAGGTAACCTTGTTCCATGAACAGCCTCACAATCTCGCGATACCGGCCATCTCTACTCTTCAGGAAATTTCTGAAGTGCCATGACCTGCCCAGTCTCGTTTCAGCAAGCACCTCCCCGTTAATGCCGCAAACCAGGTCCGGATATCTCAGAAAACCGAACACTGTTTCATCCCCCTCCTCGTTAGTAAGGATTAATACCACGCCCTCGCATGGAATAACCGAGCAACTACCCTCGTCGGCATTCAGGTGCCAAATACTATCCGGTTTTTTCAGCTTTGCGCCGCACAAACGCTGGTCCTTCACAAAAAATCCCGTCGTTAACCTTCGCGCAAATCGTTTTTTCTCGGAAGTGTCGAACGCTCCATTGAGGACCATGGTTGGTCCAAAACCCACCCCTGTGTGATCCTTTCAAGCTCGCGCAGAAACAGTTCCAACTTCTTCGGAGATTCCTCCGCCGGAGCCCTGAACGTAAAATGGTAGGTTAATCCCATAAGCACTGGATCAATTCCGGCCAAAATTCATGAATAAACTATGCGTGAGCGCTCACGCATTTGCAATCGAATTGTTTTTTCTGACCTCACTTTCTGTTCTTCTTCCACCTGGCTAACGCGGCCTTCCTTGCACTTTCCTTCCTTTGAGCCGAGGTAAGCTTCGCCGCTCGCGCCTTACCCCCCTTCAAACCGCCCAACCGTCCCAGCGCCACAGCCGCCGCGTTCTTTTTCTCTTGTGCCATAACGCCAACTTCCCAGATCCACCCGTTTTGCTGAAGCCTAATCTATTCGGCTTTTTGAAACATTGGCCCTCTAGGACATCTACACTTTTGGGGATACCGCTTTTGTAAAATTTCCGCCATTCTTGAGCGTTGGATCCCCAAGTCTAACGCTGGGCAGCCGACTTTGACTGACTCAAATATTTGACTTGCCACGGTTTGCGAACCAAATAGCCTGTCCCATTCACCGAACAATTAGCGTGAAACATAGTTTCATCGAGCTCTGCACCATTCGCAGCGCCAGATTCACGGATTTGCTTAAATTTCGATGTGAAACCATCATCTCAACTCCCTTTAATGTTCGTCGTCTCATCGACAAAAAAAGCAAGATGAGCTCTCGCAACCTAATGGTGCAAATCGAGAGGTTGTTACTTAAGGATGCGTCCCCGACATTTGCGAATGAATAACACCATAATAACTTTTCCCTTCTTTCCTCAGTGTGCTCTCGACCAAACAGGGATCTTTGCTGGCTGGCTATACATCTTTTGCCCCTTTAGGTATGCGTAAATCCTCTCCTAGACGTAGTCACGGGGCTGAGCCGGCCAGAGAAAAACAAAGCCATGCCTCGGAAAGGACATTCCATGCAGTTTCACTGACGCCGCGCGATGGTACGGCTGAAAATCCGCAACTTTTCAATTATTTGCCCCGACAAGTCCTGCTACACTGGCTCGAAGGTCGTTTCGCAAACACCCAACTACGTAGCAGACGCTACTACCAGCTAGGTTGGTTTCTTCTCCTAAGGGGAATTTACCTCTACTGCGTAACCCCGTCACTAAATAGTAAACCTATCCATGCTGGCTTTTGCGAGATCGAGCTCGATGATAATGAACCAAACATCTTCATACGAGGTCTACGGATCATTGGTCCGGGCTCGGTTAGTCAAGGCTCCACCGAGAAGCAGACGAAGCAGAGCATAATACCAGATTTTAGACTGTGGAACAGTACTTTGCTGAAATTGGAACCACACGGCGATGCCGGCAAAGCAGCACACATTGACTTTGTTTATGAGTCGCGCGAACTGAAGCAACCTGAACATTTTACGAATGCCCAGGTAATCAATCAGCTTAAGCGGGACATAAGACAAACGCCCGGACTGATCGAAGATCCAATGGCACTTCTGGCGACGGCAAAACCGTTAATAAAAGAGATAAAAGAACATTTCGAGGAAGCGTGGGAGCAAAACAGACCGAACCAAACCGGGGCGGACGAATCAGATCCGGTGGCACTAGTAAAGCTCAACTCAAAGTGGGAATACGAAACGCCGACCCCCACATTTGAAGGTAAATACCTCGCCTTGCGGCACCCCGAGCAATACCTTGGTGCCGCAATTACCTTCTCAAGGCTTGAACTTTGACCGACAAAGAGCCTCCATGCAATTAACTAACAGCTACAAGTACAGCTATCTGCTTAAACAGAATACAATCAGTTATCCGCCGCCAAAACCACACGTCCTTAAAAATTTGGACATTGATTACAATACGGTTCACCCTGGCCTAGCTTTGCAGATCCAAACCGCGCACACCGTTTTAAACGCACAGGTAAGCGCCGGAAACGACGCTGACCGAAGCAAACAGATGCGACCGCTGAACTCGCTAGTCTTGGGCCCGCCGGGTTCCGGCAAATCGACTTTGGTAAAGGCTTTAAGAGGTAAACCTCCAGTAGGTGGAGATCACCTTTGGTTCAAAGAGTATAACTTGTCGCATTGCACGAGTATCGCTGATATCACAGCGGTGTTTAAAGATATCCAGAACACGCACGCCTCTCATGAAAATAAACCCGGCATTGCGTTGATAGACGAGTTTGACGTCCGAATATCCGGTGTTGCAGCAACGCAAGCGTTAATTTCACCAATGTACGATGCCCGAAGCAATATCTCGTACGTTTTTTCGGGCAGCTATCTCCGCAGCCGCCGTATGCTCGCGGACCAGTTAGATCGCGTACACGAATTTAATATGCGCCGCTTCCTTAGCACGCTACGCATTTATACCCCCCCTAAGTACAAGGCTGCTGTCAAAGAAGCAGATGAGGTGCTTTGGAGACTCGACGAAAAAGAGGATTTTGATCCGGATGAAAGCGCACTGCGATATGTTGCGTCGCTAGAAAAGCTGGTTGATTTTCGCTCGCGGATTAATGGATTTATCATTGAAATTCCCGACTTGGATGCGCCACTTGATGTCACAGAAGATAGGTTTAGGATATCGCGCGGCCCAAATAATGAGGAACTCAGACTCAATACTCTCTATGGGCCGCAGCTCATTGACTTCACACGAGCAATTGAGCTTGAGAGAGATACTGCCAATCTCTATCGCAGCATTGACCAACCTGCAATTGAATTACAACATGTGTTGCTTTCGGAAAGGCTCTGGAGGTTAATACGGCTTTTGATTGACTCACCGACTCTAGGTGGGCGTTTAAGCAAGGGGAGCCTCAATGTCAAGCGGTCGCTGCTGAACTACTTGGCCGTAATTCCGCTTAGGCACGGCATGCGAAGTTTGGAGTTTCTGGTTTCTAGGCTTACAGCATCTTCAACGCCACTGGTCATTAACAATATGCCGAAACTTGATCGCTCGATGCTCGCTGTCCACGTGCGTGAAATCGACGAGTTCCGAAGCGATACCCATGTATGGATTGAGATGGCACGAAATAATCCCGATCTATTCGACCAGAACGAAGGGGACGCAAATGTCAGAATTGAGTGGAATTGAGCTTAGGACAGTTCACTATCTTCCTGAAGGGCTTTTCGTCACTCCCCAAATAAGCTGCCTTGACTCAGATGGCGAGGCGATCTCTCGCCCCAGAGCTTTGGCAACCCTTACAACATTTTCCACCAACTCCGGATTGGAGGCCGGCTTCTTTTTTTCCAAATCGCTGAAAAGATTGTCCTCAAGCCCAACGCGAACATGCCCACCCATAGCAATTGCTAAGTTTGTCACAAATTTTTGGTAACGCCCGATGCCAGCCGCCGACCAAATCGCACCATTAGGCAAATCGCGAATCATCATCACAAGGTGATGCGGATCCGCGGAGAGTGTCCCAAGCGAGCCGAGCAGTATATTGAAATAGAACGGCGGTACCAGGTGACCCTTTCCAATCAAATAATTAACATAGCTTGCCATCCCCAAATCAAACAGCTCCAGTTCCGGAACAACCCTTTTCGGTTCATGATTGAGCATACATTCCGCTAGTTCCCGAACCATAGTCGGTTCAGTTACCGACGCTTCCTTGGCAAAATTCATCGAGCCCGGTGTTAACGAGGCCATGTCTGGGTGGGACAGCAATGAAGCCGAACGTTCCTCGAGCTTGCTGAAAACCCGGCCAGAGGTCGTTACGCAGACAATAAGATCGGGACAACTCGCCCTAATGCCTGAAACGATCTCTCCATATATTTCAGGCTGCCAGGCAGGATTACCTTTTTTGTCCCGGGCATGTACATGCACGATACTTGCACCAGCATCCCTACAACGCTTGGAGTCGGCAATTATCTCTGCTGGCGTAATCGGCAAGTTGGGATTCTCGTCCTTCGTCGGAACAATGCCCGTAAGAGCTGCATTGATGACCAACTTGGGCGGATTAAGCAAAGGGTCTATCATACTTAACTTTCGCCTAAGGCACAGCTGGGGGAAAATAGGGGAATGTCCGAGAAAAGAACCACATCAAGGATAACACGACTGGCACGTGAACCAGAAGCTGGAGGAACCCATACCCAGCGAGATCCCTGGCCCTAAGTTTTAGAATACCGAGCAAGGGAAGCATCCAAAATGGATTTATAAGATTCGGTAACGCCTCTGCAGCATTGTAAATCTGAACCGTCCAACCTAGGTTGACATGCAGGTCGTTTGCCGCTGCCATAACGTAGGGCGCTTCGATCAGCCATTTTCCCCCGCCGGAGGGCACGAATAGTCCAAGCACAGCCGAGTAGATCGACACTAGTAAGGGGTAAGTCTCTTTATTTGAAATCTTCACAAATATATCCGCTAACGTCTGAGCTATCGGTGAATAAGTAATCATTCCAAAAATCGCAGCATAAAATGGAAACTGAATCAACACCCCCGCGGTTGCAGGCACCGAAGCAGAAACAGCTCGCGTAAAAGATTTTGGACGCCAATGAAGTAGCAGTCCAAGCACAATAAACAAAAAATTGTAGGTGTTCAGATCGAGGGCTGCCTGCGGACCTTTAACACTTACCACCTGCCAAAGAAATACTAGACCAACAGAGCAAACCAAGACCGTGAGTATCGGTTTGTGCTCAAGCCACTCTCCCGGAGATGTGACGGTCCCCGCTTCCTCGTGTGGTGACAGCAGAGAGATTCCCATTGAACTTGCAGTCCTAATAGCCGAACCGGTTGGCGCGGATAGGTACGCGATCAAAACAGATACCCCCATCAACGCCAATGATGTGGCAAGATTCTGCCAAGTGTAAATAGTGTGGCTCAACGGAATCACTCCGCTGACTTTCAGAAGGGAAGGGGGTATTGAGCCTTTTGTTGCCATTAGGAGTGCGGCCGAAGACGATAAGCCGAGAGCCCAGATACTTCCCAGTCCAAGATAGGCGGCAGCCCCAAGAGCCCGGTAATCGACTTTATCCAGCTTCTTAGCGATCTCTCTGGCCAAAAACCCCGCAAAAATCAAACTAAACCCGTAAGATAACATTGAAGTCAGAGTCGAAATGAAGGCGACGAAAGCTACGGCACCTGGAGGTGTCTTCGGAACGGCCGCGAGCCAGCGGATCACTTTGTAAACGGGGGCCGCCGTGGCAACGACGTATCCCCCGACGATTATCATCACCATTTGCATCGTAAAAGGGATTAAGCTCCAAAACCCCTCACCAAAGTACTTTACCATCGCTGACGGTTTGCTCCCCAGGGCTAGTCCCGCACCGAAGGTAATAACAACCGCAACCAATGCAAAAACGAAGGCATCGGGGAACCAACGCTCAGACCACATTGCCAGAGCTGATCCTGCGCGAGCCCAAAGCGATTCGGAACCCGCTCGATCCCCAGCCCCAACCGAGGAAGGTGCATTTTGTTGTGACATACCGGCAACCCAAGAGACAGACCGCAGGCAACAATACTAGGCATGATCCTAGTGTCACGCTGGAAATATTTACAAACACGCCTTTCTTTCAGGCAAATTCTACCACTCGAACTCCACAAATAAAACCAATTAAGATTGGTTTTCCCTCCAGCTTGGGCAAAGTTCCAGCAGTCACTAACCGCCGCTTGGTCGAGCCGCTGCAGTTTAGATTCGGTGAGCGGGCGTCTTGGCCATTCCCCTTTCGCTGCCTCCTGAGTCTGATCCTGACTGCATTATTCACCTTTTGTGCCAGCGGCGAACATCGCTGCTGGCAGCAACTAAACCGCTCCTAACTCTGGCACTCTGATTGATAGTGGCGCTTTAGTGCTCCGCCAACTGTAGCGACTGAACTTCGGATCTCTAGCTGGCTGAGTTGCGAAAAGGTGGCCGGCTCAACAATAGCACCAAAATTCCCGCTGACAGGAAACGGGCACACGGCTACACTTTGCGCTAATGACCCCGCCTCCGAACCACCTAAATGCTTTTGACGCAAGGGAGCCGAGAGCCGTGGCTTTAGATAACGTGCTCATTTGCACTTTAGACCCTGATGAACAGCAAACCTTCGACTCAGTTGTATGGGAAACGCAACACTTATTCGCAGCGGAATCGTCATATCTCTTGATTCGGAACGGGCAGAGTGACCAGATGCGCGTTGCCGCCGAATCCAATCCAACAGTAGCTTTTACTGAAGTGCTCAAGCGCGATATTTCGTCGATTCTTGGTGTAGCGGGAACGGGCTTTACATTTCCTCTCCTCAATAGCACATCTAAGATCATCGGAGCATTGGCAATCATTCTGCCAGGCGGGAAGGGATGGGACGAACAAAAAGTGCAGTCGGCCGAACTCTGGGGGCGCAACGTGGTGAAAGCGCTCGAATTCCTGCGCCTGTCGGTCGCATACGGGCGACTCCGCAATGAAGTCCGACACGCAAAAGTTCTCCGAGAGGTACTTGACGCACTTCTCAAAGCGGCACTGGTTGTAGGCGAGGCCGACAGAGTAGAGATTTCCTTATTTGATCGCGCGCGGCATGATTTATTCACGCTCGAATCTCGAGTTTCGCTCGACTTCGTGACACAGGTCCCCGAAAAGCGAGTGGGTGACGAGTCGAGCATCCGCCAAATGCTTTACAGTTATCGAAGCGCAGAGATTTTGCGTGATGGTCCCGAGCTGCTGAAAACCAGAGCTGACGTCAGGACATGCTGCCAAATCATCTTGAGGTGGCAATTCTGCGGAACTGGTATGGGCTTCCTAAGCATTGAATCCTTTGACCAATCCTACTTGGGAGAGGAACACCAGGAAAAACTGATCGTTCTGTTAAAAGCAGTGGAAGATTACTTGCTCGAATGCGGGAAACACCAATGCCTTGACGGTTTCGGTTGGTCCACAACTCAGCACTCATATTCGTTAGACACCTTACTCGATACGGTTTTAGACAGTCTGCGCGACGGATACGGTTTTCGTAAGGCTATACTATACACACCTCAAAAATCCAAGCTGAAATGCCGCGCCTCTCTTGGATGTGGTCTGTTGCCTGTGCCCGCAGAACACTTCTGGTACGATCTCGACGAGGAGTCCGCGGCCGTCCACGTATTCAATGACGCTGAAAACGAAATTGTCGTGAGCTATATGCCATCAAGGGATAGTCTGTTTAGCACCTGGGGCTTGACATTCTTTCAGATCCTGTGTGGCCCCCTTCTAATTACGCCGATGATGTATGCCGAACGCAAGATCGGCGTAGTAGTAGCTTGGGGCCGCACGGAAAACCTGCAACCGGAAGACGTACCCCGATTGAAATCATTTGCAAATTTAGCAGCGGCGGCCATAGACAGCTTCGACGCCAACTCCATTCGGTTAGAAACCTTCAACTCCCTTATAGAAAAGCTCCCAATACCGGTCTTTCGTAAAAATGAAAAAAGCATATTCACTTACGCAAATCCAGAATTTTGCTTGGATCTTCCTGGTAGACCAACATTGAGCGAGGTCATCGGACAGGACGACTACCGATTTTACGCAACCAAGGATGCAGATAAATATATACTCGACGATAATCTCGTGCTAACAAACGGCGAAATTTACACAGATGCGGAAAACAACCTTGGGAGAGAAGTCGACGTGCTCAAACTGCCAGTTCGTGATGCAGAAGGACGCATCGTGGGGCTACAGTGCGTTTACCGACCCCGCAGGTTTCGAAAACTCTTTGAACGTGCGCCCCAGGGTATATACCAAAGCACCCCAGGGGGCCGATACTTGGCTGCGAATGATGCGCTCGCCAAGATGCTGGGATATGCCGATGCGAACGACCTGATAAAAAACGTTGAAGACATCGGAAATCAGGTTTATTGGGAGGCTAAAGACCGCGAAGCCTTTACACACGAATTAGAGTCACGAAAAGTGGTTCATGACATGTCATACCGCGCGCGCCGCAAGAACAAAGGTGCCGACGAAATGGTCTGGCTCCGCGAAACGGCGAGGATGGCCAAGGACCCACAAGGTAATGCCTATTACGAAGGATTTGTGCAAGATACGACCGAGCAACGGCGCGACGCAGAACTAAGGATGCGTTCGGAAAATCAACGTGTAGTTGGGGAGTTCGCGGCCATCTATGGACATCACTTGGGGCAACCACTCGTTTCCGCACAAAATGCCGTGCAGACCCTCCTAAATCGAAAAACCTACGATGCCGAGAAGCTTGTTGCCATTAGGGAGAGCATTAACGGAGTCTTGAGGGCAATGGTCCGATTCCCAGAATTGTGCAGAGGCGATGAAAAACTAGAGCAGATCGACCTGAATGAATTCATAAAGGATTGCCTCAAGGATCAGCTTTTCCTAATGCCGCTCGGCCGCCACAACACTCTCGCGAAAACAGATTTGGCACCTTCGCTTCCACGAGTTCTCGGACCACGGCTCGGTATCCACTTCGCCATTATGACGCTTGTCCAAAATGCTCTCGACGCAATGGGGACTCCAGGCACATTGATATTTCGCACGAAACTTGGAACACCGCAGGCATTTCAAACAAGTGTATGCCTCGAGATTCAAGATTCAGGATCCGGTATTGCTCCGGAAATTGCGGAAACCCTTGGTAAAGAGCCCTATCGAACAACAAAACAGGATGGCACAGGGCTGGGTGTCTACTCCGTTCGTCGCTTCATGCAGCTGCAGAGCGGTGATCTCACGTTTCACCCGAACGCCGACGGCACCTGCGGGACTACTTTTTGCCTAATCTTTAACCAACCCTAATCAAGAACAGTTATGAACAAGAAAATACGCGTGCTCCATATAGATGATGAACCTGATGTCCTTCGAGATACAAAAGACATGCTCGAAAGCTTTCGGGACACCCACTTCCAAGTCGAGATAGAATCAAATCCTGGGAACGCAGCTCCTCATGCACTCGCCTTTCAGCCTCATGTCGTTTTACTGGATTTGTATTTGCCGGGAACAAGCGGTGCTCAAGTCGCCGCCGCATTGCGCACGACAGCCGGTCTCGAACAATTGCCCATTCTACTCTACACAATTTCCGGAAGAATGGTCACCAGCGATGAGCTCAAGGCTTGGGAGGGAAAGGCTGGCAAGCTTGACTGTTTTACCAAGGACGCTACGCCGACTGAGATTAAAAACAAGTTGGCGGAAATGGCACATTCGGGCGGCCGCTGGCCCTAATCATTAATAAGAGCGGAAGCTAAGAATATTTCAAAGTCACCGCGCTGGAGTGGTCTAGCCCAGTCGGACTCCATAGCTTGTTAAGGGAAATATCATTACTCGTTCTTAAATTCCCTCCGCCGCAGCCAACTTTTCAAACTCAGACAGAATTTCGGGAAAATGGCCGCTCAAAAAGCGCGCGACCTTCGCATTCTCCAAAAGTTTCCTGATGTAGCCGCGAGCGAGCGTCAGGTTCAACATGTTCTCGCCATACGTCTCTTCGATCGCCTTGAGATCTCGCTCCAGAGACTGCATTTCTTCCTCCATTTTGGCTATCTGTTCCGGCAGCAGTCCCTCCTTCATTTTCGGCTGATCCTTATTCACCAATTGATCCTTGGACGTGCCCAGGACCAGCGCTTCCGCGTAACTGGACGTATAGACGTTTGCGCTGACCATCAGTTCGGCCATTTCGATCTGCCTCAGCGGTTGCACTTTTCTGAGTTGTCCCAGCGCCTTTGGGCCTATTTGCTTGTCCTTCAAAAGTTCGGCGACATCCGGATGCACCCCATCAAGCAATGTTATCGACGTTTCGACCTTGGCTACGGTCAGGCTTAACGCCGCAGCAATCCGCTCAGCACTAACACCATTGTTCACGGCTTTTAGCATCATCCTGTGTTCCTGGATGGGAGACACACGATTGATTCGAGCATTGTATGTAAAACTCTCATCATCTTTCGAAATGATGCAATCTGCTTCCGTTTGTCCCAACTGCGTCAAAGCCAGCGCTCTTAAATGACCGTCCAGCAGGTAATATTTTTTGCCGGCGCCATTTGCAGGATACACCGCCAGCGGTTCAATTAGCCCGACCTCCTTGATTGAATCCCGAATCGTTCTGAACCGTCGAAAATTGTTTTCCGGATCCCTGTACTGCTTCACCGGCAGCAAGTCACAAATGGGAACCCTTATCCTTCTTAACTCAAACGCAATTTTCGGTTCGCTCATGCCGCCTCCTTTACTCGCCCCTTCACCTTATCTGATAAATGTTTTGGCATGGACGTAAACCCCTCGGCTTGCAGCAGGTTAACAAAATTCTCGTCCTCCAATAGTTTTTGAAACGCTCTGATAACAAACAACAACTTGGCGTCGCAGATTTTCGCTTTCTTAATTAATACCTTCTGTCGGTGGCTCTCTCGCTTATAGGTATTCACCAATGCTTCCACACTCGTGCGACTCTTCCTTTCTCGGGGCCCTTTGTCCCGCTCCTTTCCGATATACCGGCGCTGATCCATGAGCCGCTTCACGGTTCGAATACCTGTCCACCCCAACTGCCCTTGTTCGTACGCCTTTAGTAGTTCGCTCCGCGTCTCCGGATCATTCGCTTTAGCTATTTCAATCGCTACGGTCACAGGAATCCGTCCATCGAGCGCGGCATCCAGCAAACGCTCCTCGCCTTGCTTCTTCAAATTAATAAACCCGCCGATCGTTGTATGATCGATCCCAAGCTTCTCGCCCACCTGACTGTTGCTATATCCGAGCGACTTTAATCGCTCAATTTCCTCGATGAGTGCGGCTGGCGTCGGGAACCGCCTGGCCATGTTCTCCACCAGGCTTCGCAGCATGCGCTCCTCCTTGGAAATGTCTACCACTACAGCTGGAATCTCCGTAAATCCTAGCGCCATGAACGCCTCAATCCGCCCCTGTCCACAGACCAAATCATAATCGTGTTTGTCTCCTCCTTCCTGTTGGGATCGTTGGGTCACCTGAATAGGCTTCTTCAGCCCCACATCCCTAATACTCTCAATGATTACCTGAAACCGCTTCTTGTCTCTGAACCGTGGATTCACTATCCGGATTCGGTCAATCGGGATCATCTTAACTCCATCAGTCATGCTGCCTCCTTGAATTTCGCGCGCTCCGCCATCCCGATGAAATAATCTAGGGTCTCAAAGCGGTAAGCATCTAGGTAAATGCCGTTCTCCTCCGCCATGCGCAGCTTATCCCAGGTCATGTCAATCCCTGGGAGCAAATAATAATCATGAATTGTTTCGTTGTTTGGATTCATACGCGCTGCGACCGTAAGATCCGGCTTGAGCCCTTCGTCAAGGCGTATCAACCACCTGGACGATCCAGCAAGCGTTGATTGATGCCGGCACAGTACAATCGAAACGCGCAGCTCGCTATTCACCCAAAGCAATTCCAGCTCTTCGTCCCATAGAGTCTTCCCTCCAAGTGCCTCGATTCGAGCAACCACCGATGATACGATTTGCGGGTGCTCTTTCCGCAATCTTCGATTCACCTCAATAAAGCTGTAATCAATCTCCGGTTCATAACCGATCAGCTTGTATGCCGTAACCAGGCTTCCGAATCGGCTGCGGAAGGCCGAGCTCGAAGGAAGGTCCTCCGCCTCATCGATGAGAATGCCGCTGATGCGCCCGTGATGCTTTAGGACGCTCCGAAGCTTTTCGAGCATCTGGTCGTTCGAGAGTTTGCGACTGCGACCCAGTATAATACCCTGCACTTTGTAAAACATATCCGGCTCCACGACGCCTTCGAAAGCCCCGTCTGCTCGAATCCAGCGGTCCGGTGGATTTTCCACATGTTTCCGCTTCAACTTGAACGAGGTCCGATGGTAAACATTGTTCCCGATATACTTTTCGTTCGTGAGAACTTCGTGAACCGTGGCCCGTGTCCATTGCCGGCCAAAATCCGTTGGAACGTTCTTTTCGTTGAGCGCTTTTGCTAACTCCGATTCGGTCTTCCCCTCGTTCAGAAAAGACTCGTACATCCAACGGACAACCCCAATTTCCTCCTTTGGTCCCGGAATCAGAATCACTCGGTCTGTCTGAATGCTTTTCTGCTCGCCAATTTTGAGCACAGACTTTTGCTGTCCATTTTGGTCTACCAGCATGCGACGAAGACCGAATCCCGCAGTCCCGCCTTGCTTGAATCCCATTTGAATTAGCCGACATGCTCCTTGGAAGACTTTCGCCGAAAGCTCCCGGCTGTACTCTCCAGCCATCGCACGCTTTACCCCTTTGACTATTGTAGCTACAGGACTTCCGTCATTCTCGAACTGCTCCGCGCAATAATGAACTGAGACACCTGCCTGACGACATGTATATTCGTAATACGCGCTCTCGTCGGCATCCTGGAATCGTCCCCATCTGCTGACGTCATAAACCAAAATGCAGGAGAAGGTCGCTTGCCCCTCCCGCACATCCTTTATCATCTGAGAAAGCGAATCTCGGCCCTGAATGCTTAATCCGCTCTTCCCCTCATCCGAATATTCTTTCACGATCTCCAAACCACGCCTTTTGGCATAGTCACGAATAACATCCATCTGATTGCTTGTGGAATACTGCTGATGCTCCGTGGACATCCTTACGTACGCCGCCGCCAAATTGTTTAGAGCTTTTGTTTCACCTTTCATGCAAATTGAGCGCTCCGTCTGTTAACGTCGGAGCCCACTGCTGGGGTAACAAACAAAGGCAGACCCTTGCGATCACATCTTGTAACGTACCGACACGCTAATCGCCGTTAAGCTGCGGCACCTTACAAGCTTACACCGACATCTCCTCTTGTAACCGACCCTAGCTCAGGATTTGGCGCAACTGCCCCGTTATCTGAAACTTGTCACTGCTGCCCCTCGGGTTTCCCAGTTTGCGGCTTAGCTTTCCAATAATTTGGGTTTTCTTGCCGCCATAAGCGAACCCTCGCGACCTGCTCAGCTCCGCGCCAGTAATCACGATTCTCGGTTTTTTCCAACCACCGTTGCTGACTCGCAGCCTTGCTTGCTTTCTGACATGGAGGCAACGAACAAAACTGCTGCCTGCTATTGATTCTGGGGTCAGCTTCAAACAATTGCCTGCAATGCAGACACCTCCTCCGTCGGTTCCTTTTCATTCCCCACCATCCCTGGCCTCCATCACACTCCCCCGCAAGTAAATGAACATGAATCTGGCTTAGGCAGCCGAGTAGCCGTCTTTGTGACTACGGCTGTGAACAACTCGCTCTTTACAACGACATCCGTTAACGCGTTACCATTCTCCAACTAACTATGGCCAGCTATCGCCACGTTCTGCCCGAGGATATCCAGCAACTGCTCGATATCGTCCAGAAAGGAAAGCTTTTTGCTCTTCAACAATGGATCAGTGGAGGCAAAAGAATTCGCCCGCCAGCCGACGCGGACTACGAGTTCGACGCATTGATCGAATCAATCTCAACCGGATTCCACAGCATGATCGAAGAGTTGCTCCGCGCCGGCGGTTGGTCGGCCGAACAACTTGCTGCGGCGCTGGAAAGTGCCCAACACCGAAAGCGCTTCGACATAACAGAGTTACTGGAACAATACGGTGCGCAACCGAAACAGCTCGATTTCCAAACCTGCTGTGAAGAACTCGATTTGCGAACGATGGAACGCCACTTGCGCAGTGGCACAGACCCGAACAAGGACAACGACTTCGCTCGCGCGCTTTCACATGTAAGAGCCCGTCCTCTACTTGCGTTTTACAAAAAGTTCCACACCGAATTTCCGGCGCTCCAGGATCAAGCCGCGCTAGCCTTGTCAGAGGCAGTCCAAAAGAACCAGGTTCGCTGGACGGCCCTTCTCGCCTGGGCGGGAGCGGACCCATTCCGGCACGTCCCATCCGATCTCGATACACCCTTTCCTCCAGATCCCGACAATTACACCACAGCCGCCAGTGAAGCAGTCCGGTGCCACAATTCCGAAATCCTGAAAGCGCTCCATCTCAAGCCGAATGCCAAACAAGCGCTCGAACTTTTGACGACAGTAGCTTATCACCATGACTTCCAGCTTCTCGCCACACTATTGGCAGCCATACCACGAGATCAAATCAACCTTCCCGAGAGTGGCTCGTGTGAGGCCCTGGAACGATTGGTGTGGCGCTCGCCACCAGACAGCAGGTGGTCGGATATTAATCCCGAGAAAGTCGTCGCGGAGAATCTTAAGTGCATCGAACTGCTGCTCGACGCCGGAGCCAAATGGAACCCCACAACAGAGGAAATCAACTCGCACCGGCGCTACGTGATAAAACACGATGCCAAATACATCGTCCAATTGGTACGTTTGCTTTTGTACACGCCCAATTCCGCCAGTCCTGAAAATGTGCTCGAATTGTGCCGCTCCCAAACGATGCTATCGCAAATCAATGCGGAGGACCCTTTCCTCGCTGGGGAACTCAAGGCCCTGAAGAAAGAAATCATCGCGCCTAATGCCTGCGATGCAACAGCCAATAAGGAAAGGGCTCAGGCGGTTGCGGAGTCTCCACATATACCGTCTTAACCTGTGGCTTTTGCTCTTCGGATTTCTGGTCTGGAACGGTGTCTTCAAACTTTCGACTATCAGGATATGGGCCACCAATCGGAATCCGGTCCCTGTTAAATCCACCATCTATCGTTGGCTGGGGATAACCTGACACCCAAGGGTATTTTTTCGATGCTTCTAGTTTGGCCCACTGTAACCATTCTGCCTGCTCTGTTGTTAGTTTTCCCTCCCCAGCTTCTCGCCACCGTTCTTCGCAAATACGTACGAAGACACTGATGCCTTCTGCCTCAATCCATTGCTGAGCTGCCGTCGCCAGGTTATCACGCCGAGCTTGGGCGACCTGCTCCAGTTTTCGCTTATGCAAAGCCAATCGCTCGCGTTCTCTTTTTTCCTTCTCTTCCAGTGCCTTCCTTTCCGCTTCCAGTACTCGCCTCTCTGCCTCGCGTTGGCGTTCGTCCTCACGCTCCCTAACCCACCGTGCCTCGCGCTGCCGCTGCTCCTCAAAACCCTTGAACGTCGCTTCAATCTTCTCAACAACTACACCCAACACCTCCTCCAATGTCCGTCCCTCTCCCTCGGTCCATTTCCTTTTTCCCCGCAAACCCGGAGCATCAACTTCGATACTCAGTTCGCCCGAGGGCTTTGTCTCTTTCAAGTTCCAGGTCCAACTCGGTTTTCTCTTATCCACATTCGTCGGTTCCCTCTCTATTTCCATCTTTCGCTCACTCCATCGCAACTGCGCCGAGTCCTTGTCCTTTATCACCCGCAATCCGCCGAATTCGTTATCACTGGGCTCGAATTCATAATCGCGGTCATCTAATTCGCAAATGACTGCGTCCATCGCCCTTAACAGTTTTGGAACCATCGCTAGCGACGCATCGCAGCAGAATAAATCCTTGCCGTGAACCAAAACGTACCCCAGTTCGCCCGGTTTCACTTTTTCCAGGGCTCGTTTATGCCTTTCCGTAATTGGATGCAACTCGGCAGCCTCAGGCGGCAACTCGATCGCCGTCGGCTTCTTGCTTTTACCGGCCGTCAGCAAGCTGTTGGCCGCCCACCCTTCACGTCGTGCCCGATTTGCTACGACATGAAACGCAACTGTTCTATCCTGACCCTGCTTGGCTTCCGGTAGCCGTTCCTTCCGTGGTTTGTCTCCAACCTCAACCTTCGCCCAGTATCCCCGCGGCGGCCGGGGCACACCCAACCTCCTGCACGTCTTTGCCAACGCCACATCCGATACCCCAAGACTCTCCGCCAACTTCAAACAAGGTGTACTCCAAATCGCCTCGTACAATTGCTCTCGATCGTACGTTACTACCTTGGGCTGCTCCTCGTTTGCTTCCGTAATTTCTACTCTTGGCGCCGGCGCGACATCAGGCTCATTTATATCCTTATTTCCTGCACTGTTCTCCTGGCCCAGAACTTCGTATGTAGTCTCAGTTCCATCCTTCGCCTCATCATTGACCTCCGGTAACTTTGGCAATTCTTCCTCGGCAATTTTCTGAACAGGCCGAAGAAACACCTCACCTGGTGTATCCGGCCCAGCCTCAGGCAATGGCGTCTGCTGAACGGGGATCCCGAGCCGCACATTCGCCCAGTGCCCACCTCCTGGCCGCGGCACATTCATCACCTCACAAGCCCTGACCAATTCCGGGTACGAAGTCCCAAGTTCCTTCCAAATCCTACTCAAAGACTTCGCCCACACCTGGTGATAAAGGTCCTCTCGCCTAATTCGAATCGGCTCCTGATTCATATCACCCGAGCCTGCTCCTCCCCGTCCACTTTACAAGCCCGAGATATTCACATAACAAGTGAGGATAAGGTTGGTAACATCAAATCCTCCCTTCGCTTCACCTTATAAAGCATATGCTGCTCAAAATTCCTGAACAATAGACGCTCCACCCCTCCCCCATAATCTTGCGGCCACCGGGCATGTTCCTTGATTACATCTGCGATAGTAAACTTTCGCCACGCCGCCCAAACCTCTGCTTTCCCGTGGTGAAACAGCGCCATGAAAACTAATGACGTTCGTGAACAATGGTCGTCGTTCAGCATGATCCGCCGTCTGCGACTAATGGCTTGTTTAACTAAAGCCACCTGAGCGACGAGTTCCAGCTGGTTCGTCCCATCCACAGGACGCATTTTCAGCAACATCGGCATCAAATCCGGACTCGTCGTTGAAAAAGTCACAACCGGCCCCCCACCATGTTCAAACCGACACCCAATCTCGACCGGTTTGAAAAACTCTGCACGCGACGGAGTCCCATTTCGGCATGGCATACAAATTCCGCCATTATACCGTGCGGTAGTTGCCAAAATCTCAACTCCGCACTTGCTGCACTGAGTCTTAGGTTCAGCCATATTTCCAAGCTAAGAACCATTCAAAGTCTCGAAGCGGGAGGCAACTCGCGGGCGTTTGGGTCAGCGCGTAGCGCCTTGACAATGCGCTCGAGTTGCGCTTCAAACTTTGTGTTATCAGTATCCCATCCTGTGAAATCAGCAGCGAGCCGGTTTTGAATTTGCGTTGCCATGCCGCTCCGCCACTTAAACAAATAGCCGTCGAGGTTTAAAGGAATTAGTGCCAGCACCATTTTCCCCCGCTCCTTGAAGAGCCTCTGCTCCTTCTTTAGCGCATTTTGGACTTCATTATCCACCCACCAACTTTTACTCAAAGACGACTCTGAACAGCAAAGGAGAACCTTGTCCCAAATCCGTATGCCTCGATCGATTTCTTCGTAAATGGAATCACCAGGTACCAACTGGTGCTCGTCAAGCCAGCACCGAATGCCCCGTCCCTGCAAAGCATCATGCACCCGTCTGGCAAAGGGCTTGTCCGCATGGCTATAGCTGATAAAGCAGGAATAGAACTCTATGGGCTTGGCAACGAAAGAGGAAATGTACCTAATGTAATCATCTGGCAACCCACACCCTCCGAGAAACGCTTCAGGCAAAGGATTAGATGCTATCAAAGTTGCAAAGTCGAGGCAACTCGGGCCGCTGTGCTCACAGGTGGGTAACCCCTTAACGTGCTTAAGCGAAGTGAATGCAAAAATAGTACGCCCAAGGAGGGATCCTTCTACATCGACAAGATCAAGCCCTGCACCACTGAAGTTGGCGCCAGTCAGGTTGGCCTTCGTAAGTTTGGCGCCGGCCAGATCCGCTACGGTCAAATCCGCCAGATTCAAATTGGCCCCACTCAGGTTGGCGTCGAACAATTGGGCGCCCGTCAAGTCCACTAGGCTCAAATCCGCATCCTTGAAGTCCGTGGAACTCAGATTGCTCCCCACCAACCTGGCCCTTCTTAATTTAGCCCCTATAAGCTTGCTACCTTTAAAAGTCGCAGCACTCAAATGGGCTGCCCTCAAATCAGCGCCACTCAAGTCTGCTCTTTCCAAATTGATAGTTTTGCACTTTCGCTCCGAGAGATCTGCCTCCCTAAGATCAACAGAGATACCTGGATTGTCTCTCCTCCAATCGTTCCAAGCCAAAACTCCTTTCCCCAAAATCTCTAGATGTTGTTTGTCCGCCATATTTAGTCAGCTTTGGCGAGCTTAAATCGCGGCAATCACGTGCTCAAGCCAACTTATGAAGTTCCACACCTTGACGGTAAGGCACTGGAGCACAGTCTAGCAGAGTTGCTTAAAGACCAGGCGACCGGCGAGATATTAAAAGCAATTGTAGTCAGTTAAAGGTCTCATCTGCGACCCTCAGAGCCAGGGCATTGGGAACCAGATATAATTTCCTTTCATCTTCCTTTTGTTTCACCACGCGCAAATACGGCGAATTGCTAGTAATTGTCTCCGCCCGATCTCATTTCATCCCGCCCCAATACCATGCCAACCGGGCCACCGCATCACCGAATATTCCTGCGACCACGAGCATCACCGATCGTTGCCCAAACCCTCACTTTTCATGCCACTCTCACCTCGCGCACCTTCGCCGTCCAGGATTCATTCGAATGCTCTCTGGCGGCGTTGGCCGCCTTCTTCTTGTCCCTGAAAACAACCAACCGCTGCCGCACGCGCAAGAATATCGGCTCCCGATGATCCCCCAACCCATTGAGAATCGTCATTGTCCACACAACAATTTCATCCTTATCCCGCGGTATTCCTTTCGCCAGCCATTCGAGCATTCCCTCATTCTTAGGCAGTAATTTCTCCCGCTTCGGAATCAGCTCCACACACCACAATTTTTCCTTCGCACCAGCCCCATTCTTTTCTAAGGTCATATTTACAATTTGCCACATCTCCACCAAGGCTCCACACAACGCCTCAGTGCTTTTAGAGTGGAACTCGCCCAGTCGACTCCTGCCGATTATTTTTTGGACTTTCACCCCTCAGCCATCATCGCTCACCTCTCCCGAGCTTTTAGCCTCTCGCGCCGGCAGCGCACCGAAAACTCCGTTTTCTCCCGTTCCACAACCAGGGCAGGGGAGCGATCAATCTCCGGACCTTGGCCCAATACTGCCAGGTGGACAAAAACCTTTATGTTTTGATCCAGGGCAGCTCCGCCTTCAAAGCATATCTAAGGTCCTCGTAAAGATATGGTGCCCAAAAAAATTGGGTTATTCCGTTCTCTCGCAGAAGGTCCGGCAAGCTAAAACCTGGCGGTTCGAAAGCGCTGAAAGCAATCACCGGAATCCCGAACTCCCGCTTGATCTGTCCCAGCAACGCCAATGCCTTGCGAATTCGTTCGTGGCCTCTTTCAGACGGAAGCACAATATTATTTACCATCGCAAACACCAGGTGCGTCTGACGCTCTTTAATGTAGTCCAGGATACACCGTGCACCGCTCCTATCGGCAACAACCACCCTGAACCCTGGCCCTAAATAACACTGAATCATTAGCTTTGCTGCCTCCGAAACATAGGGCTCCCCTGAACACGTGAGCACAGAGAATTCCTGCGGCTCTGCTTCTGCTAATCCCTCTCGATCGGTTGGATTACGCATTCCCCACAGAAACCAGCAAACACCAGGCCACGCAATGACTATGCGCACCAAAAATTTGCGCTTTGCAGACCTTAGCGCAATAATTTCCTAACAGCTGCGGCAGGTCACCATGAACGGATTGCAGACTGCAGCTTACGAAAAAATTGCTCGCGATTCGTCAGCTCCAAAGCTTTTGATTTCCAGAGCATCGAAAAATATCCAGCGGTTTCGCAGCCAAATTTGCTCTGGGCTATGCGAGTGTGCGAGGCGAGAATCGGCATGACGTCAGTACGTGGGGACTGATTTTGGCTGTTCCTGCGCAGGCGCATAATGTGATATGCCCGCAACTGGATGGTGGAATGCTTTCCTGAATCAACTCACCGGTTAAAATTGGGGTTCGAGGTTGGGCTTCAATCGGTGGTATTTGAAGGAGCCGGAAATTCCGGTACCAAAAAAGTAGATAAAAACCGCCCTGAGAAGCACGCCAATCAAACCGATTTGGCGAAACATGAGTGCAGATCCAACGAGGTAGTAAATCAACATCGTGATGGCGCAGGTGCGACTTCGGCGGAACAGGCCATAACCGAGAGCGCAAAGGAACAGGACATCGGCGAAAATCCAGGCATGGATCCCGAACAAGGAAATGCCAAACAAACTTAGGATGCCAAATATCAGATCGATACCAGCTATCAGGAAGGCGCAGGACGTTGCGCGCTCAATATCGAGCTTTGCTTCAACAAAATCCCTTCGACGGGGATCATCCGACACGGGACGGGACACAGGCACCGGCACGTGCCTTGGCTGAGCGACATGGCTAGCGATTCGATAACGGGGTTTGGGCTCGACGGACAGGCCTGATTCGGAAGGTGTTTGAGCGAGAGTTTGCTCGGCCAGCAAGGTGCCACTCACACCGCAAACCGGGCAGGCTACGGGTGCAGAGAGCTTGCCGTTCACAGGTTCCGCCTCGAAGGAATAGCGCTGTCCGCAAGAGCACTGCACTTTAATCGGCACCGCACTCATAAACAGATTGGAAAAGCTCTCATCCTGAATAGAGTATAACGTTAAAGCACCTCGCCCACCAATGGGGCCTCTCAGCCATGCCGAGGATGCTTCGCCGGTTTTACTGAACTGGCGTCGCACCGGAAACTCCGTTTTCTCCCGTTTCACACCCAGGGCAGGGGAGCACTCAATCCCAACCGAAGAGTGGATGTAATCGAAAACCGTCCTACTTGGTTCTTTACTCCACTAAACGCGGGACGGCTTTGGCTTTATCTTGCCGGCATGCAAATGAGTGACCGCAATACATATGAAGGCATAAAACGAGAGATCAAAAAAGCCATCGAGAGTATTCGCGCCAAATCTCCCGAGGCCGCCGAATACCTCGACAAAAACATTGTCATGGATGACGTGAAAATGACTTTTGCCTATACCGGCGACAACCGCATAAGCCTCGAACAACTTTTCCAAAACCCTAATGCTTGATCTGAAAGGCAACAGCCAATTCAAGCTGCTCTCTCCTTGTCCGTCGCCATCGTCGCTGATTCCTCAAATTCTTTCAGAGCCAAAACTGAGCCAGACTGATGGCTAACAAAATGGCTAACAAATCATACTGAAACCATACCTGTCCATATGTCCACATCGTGGTTGAATCCTTCGCAATCACCTGCTATTTTCTTCTCAGATCGAGCCTCGGTCGTTCAATCCCGGCCATTGGCTCCATTCCTTCATTTGGAGGTTCCAGGGATCGGCCACCTGCCTAGGAAACTGCAAGCGGATCGACTTAAAACGTTTTGCCATAAATGAGATCTCTGCTTCCGGCTTTATGGAAGGGCTAAGCAACGAACAGGCCAGCAGTTTTCGAGATTGCGATCGCAGCCGCCTTACTGTCAGCACATTCCATAACAAAATAACTTCGGCTCGGTTCCCCCTTTGTTACACTCTCCGATTCGCCTGCATTTTTCATCACTTCCAAGTCCAGGCCATGCAAGGCACAGTCCGTTCTTTTCGATGTAAATATCCTGGTTACCAATCGCTAATCAACTTTTCTCGCTGCGCCCTGACACTAAGACGGCCTCTTCTGAGTCAATTGGACTCCGTCTCTTTGCGATGTGAAGACTCGCGAAGAGTTGCGAAAATGGAATAGGGAGGCGAAGAAAAAACGAAAATTATTGACCGAATTTTGAGCAGGATTGGGGAAATTCTTTACACTCAGTGGCGTTCCTGTGAAACTCCAGCCGACCCAGGGATATCCTATGAGCACTTCGCCTTCGAGAGAGCGTAGTTTGAAAGGAAGATTCCTGATTTGGGAGCCAGAGCTTAGAGAGCCCTCAGGTTTCCGCTGCCTGGATACTTGCCACCTTTCCAACTATGGAGGTAAACACGGACGCCTGTACATAGGACAGGAGACCATCCGGTTCTCAAAACGACCCATTGTCTTAAGGCTCGTTTGGTGCTTTGGGCTGTTTCCTTTCTGGGGCGCCTTTATCTCTTTCCAGCACAGTGGGATCCGAAGCTTGGAATTCACGTGACTTGAAGTCGCGGC